>ERZ761609.116-NODE-116-length-111153-cov-15.625025_pt1 | contig 111153 bp, 111 predicted proteins | sample MGYA00511163_ERZ761609 | MGnify/ENA primary metagenome ERZ761609 (study PRJEB28899, sample SAMN02445070) | bioreactor sludge metagenome | biome: EBPR sludge | place: Australia: Brisbane, Thorneside Wastewater Treatment Plant | collected 2011-12-16 ... | reverse complement strand
CCAGACCTCACCCATAATGAGAGGATGGTAGACGCGAACTTCAATACCTTCACGAATGAGAGCTTCGGCCCGTTCTTCCCACCAAGCGCGCGCGCCAATGCCATCGACCAACAAGCGCACGCGAACTCCTCGTCGTGCCGCTTGTATAAGTGCGGTTTCAACACGTGCGCCAATGGGGTCGATATCGAAAATATAAGTCTCAAAGTCGATGCTGGTTCGGGCCGTGGACCAAGCCTGCAGCAAAGACTCAAAGTAAGCATCGCCATCAAACAACAGCTTCTCGCGGTCCCAGGCGTTTATGCTCATAGAGTCTTCCGTCCATTGGGCCAACGGCCATCACTTCGCCTTGGTGTTTTCTCCCATGGCCTTCGCACGCAAGCTCTTGAGGCGATCGGCTTCTTCGCGCGGCATATGCACGCCGGAAGATCCTGTGTACCCCAGCTTCACGCTTTCTTCGAGATACTTATAGCACTCGCGAGCCATGACTGAATTTGGCAGCGTGTGAATGCACATCTCGTAGTAGCGTTCGTGCAGCGTCCAGAAATTCATATCGCGCGAGGCCTCGGCCGCCTTGCCCGCCATCAGCAGCGCCTTGGCGCGAGCCGCATTCGGTTCAGGGTGCGTCGAGAGCCATTGGTGGAGATCCGCACTGGCGCGAAGATAGAGAAGGTCTTGGCCGCGCTCTGTGGCTGAAGAAGCTCGCTTCTCGGCTTCCTTCAAGAGACGATCCGCGCGCTCAAGACGACTGTCGGGTTCCTTTTCTCGCTCCCATTTATCAATCGATTGCATCCACGCGCGCGCACTGTCCTTCAGCGAAGGCGGCGTCTGCGAGTTTCCTTGAATCGCTTTGACGACTTCGCGCGCATGCGTCGGGCTTTCTTTGTAGCGAACGCTCAGAGCCAGCGCGCTTCGCGCCGCCTTCTCCCAAGCAAACAAATCATCCTTGGCAAATTGCCGATCTTTCACGCCCGCAATGTAAGACTTGAGCGCATCATCGAATTGGCGAGTCGCCGCGAAATAATCGCCGCGAGCGAGCGGCGAAAAGTTATCGGTGTTGATCGCCAGCGCGGATCGACCTGAGAAATCAGGTCCACCTGCAGCTTGCGTGTGGCATTGGATGCAATAGCTCATGGATTCGCGCAGGGTGAGGCGAGCATAATCGCGATTTCCGCTTTGGAAGGCGACGATGGCTCGTGCCAAGTCCTCGTCCAGCATTTCCGCAATGGGCGTGAAAGCGGGATCGCTCGACGGCTTGCTGCCTTTTTTCACTTGATGGGCCATGGCTTTCAGCTGGCTCATCGAGTTCTGCACCAAATCGGCCTTGGCGGGATCATTGAACGCACGATGATCGGCGACCAGCGGAAGAAGCTGCGTGAGCGACTGTGAAAGCTCTTGCATTCTCTCCGACCACTCGCCCGAGGGCTTTGAAGTTGAATTCGGAGATGAACTCTTGGCGTCTTTATGCGCGGATTCGCAGCCGATGATCAGCATCGCCAAAATGGCAATTGAGCTGAAACCAAGGGCAATACTTAAGCGGTGGCGCACCGAGTGCGCCGATCGGCCCACGGCCAAACGAATCAGAGTAACGGGCGTTTTCATGAAGGGCTTCCTCCGGTCGTGGATTCTGTCACAAGCTTCAGCGGCACCAGTTGCACTGGACCACTTCAGAATCCTAGGGCGCACGAGGAGGTCGTGTCACGCAACTCGAGAAGAAGAATGGGGGATCGTCAGCTCATCGAGCTTGGCACCGGGGTCGAAGTCGGCAAGTTTGATTTCGCCTGTGCGCTCCAGCTCGCGAACTCGAGCGAAGAGTTGAAAACGTGCGGCATCCATCAGCTCTGGCGAAAACGCCGCAGCTTCAATCTTGGGCCGTCGAAACGGATCAAGGGCCTCGAGCCAATGGCGCTGGAGTTGGGGATCAGCGGCCTCTTGCAAGGCACTCGCGATTCCCCGACAAGTCGCATCGTCGAGTGTGAGGGCAATTTGTCTCAACACAGCCTGAGGCCAGCGCGCCACGCGCTCAACATTCAGGACCTTGGTCCTAAGTAGGGCCGCGAGGCTCGGATCCTCGTGTTGCAGTGATCGAAGCAAATGCTTTTGCCGCTCAGGAGTCGATGACTCGAGCATCGCCAGCATTTGTCCTAGGCCGCCATTTTTTCGAAATCTCGCCATCAGTGACATGGCACCACTCCAAAATTGCCGCAAACGTTCTGCGCCGACTCCATAGATCAGCGTGCGTTGGGAACTCAGCCCAACTTTAGTCTTATCGGCAGAAACGAAGTGAAACCTAAACCACAAGCGGGAGGCGGCCACGACCTGTGCGGTGAGGCGGGATGAGTGTCTCAAAGTGAGACTGGTGCTTTAGAACTTTAACGAGGCCACAGCGTGATTCGAGTTTGCTCATGCTCGGGAACGCGGGCGCGCAGGTGATCCATCAGTTCCCGAGTTGTGTAGCGGCTGGATGCGTGGATGAGCACAATGTGCGAAGATTCGATTTGCGGAAGGGCCTTCAAAAATTCGTCGAAGTGAATGTGACCCCATTCACGAGCGTTTGCGACGCTCTTTCGCTCATCCCAGTAAGTGACTTCCATGAACAAACACTTCGAACTTCGCGCCATGGACGATTGCAAAAACTCAATCCGCGTGTCGCCTGTGAACGAAAGCAAATTTTCGTCGTAGTACTCGTCGAGCTCAACACCCTCGCGTCGCTTTTGCGAAAGTTCTTGCGGCGTCGCCTGGCTCCACTCGGACTTCAGACGCTTACGTTGTTTGATGAGTGAATATCCCAACGAGGGCACGCGATGAAATGTCGGAAACGGTTGCAGCTTGTAGCCTTGCCCTAGGTCATAGCTCTCGCCGGCTTTGGCGGCGCGAAAGTCCAACTCGTATTCGAACTGATCAATCTCGTGCCAGATCTTCATCATGCGGTGGAAAGGATCCAGCGCCGACTCGGGCATGTACACCACAGGCGTGGGTCGACGCTGCATGGATTTTTGCGAAATCAAGTACGGCAGTCCCGAAGCGTGATCCATATGGGCGTGGGTGAGCGCGATATTCGAGAATCCAACCTGCCAAGGTAAACCTTGGCCCACGTCAAAGAGAATTTGCGCTTCAGGCACGCCGATGGAAGTGGTGATGCCGGCTAATGAATAACCGACAAAACGATGCCCTGCCAAATTCAGTGAAAAGCCGCGTTCGAGACTCAAAGCGTTCTTCCTGAAGCCAAGGCCGAGGCCATGGCGTCATGACCCAGCCACACCACCGGACGTGAGCAAGTCCAAGCGTCGTGAAACATGAGCGCACCCGTGGCGCGAAAGACTTGTTCGCTGAGGAGACTTGTCATCGGCTGTTTCTCATCGGCATTCAATGCAAACAGCTCTTCGCTGGCACTCAGCATCTTCTCCATTTGCTTGAGCTCGCTCGCCTGCGGCCACTTGGCAAATTCAGAGTGTCGTTGAATGACCTCACTTGAAACATAGGCATCCACAAACTCCTGAATCTTATCGATGAAGGCCTGACTTTCGCGAAACTCGGGTTTCACAAGTTGTGTGGCCTCTTGCAAGATTGTCTCAATTCGCTTTTTTCCAAGCCCTTCAGCTGAGCGCAAAGAATTTCGAAGCGCACCCAAAAGCGGGTAGAGCGAAACTTCGACACCGATGAAAATCGATGAAGAGTTGGTGAGGATCTCCGGGCAATTGTAGACGCAAGCGCGATGGCCCTGGGCCTGCGCTTCGGCGGCGTAATCCTCAAGCTTCATCTTGGCCCAGCCTTGAAAGTACGGCGTGTAGGTTTGCCAACGCATCTGACCCTTCGTCAGAATTTCTGTACCGTGATAGCCGAAGGCGAGATAGGAAGCGCGTCCGCCGGACTTTTCGATCTCGCTTCGCAAGGCCGCACTTTCTTCGATCAGGACTTTGAAGGTCTCAGCTGTGACCTCATCAAAATTCATCAGTGCAAATCGACCCAAGTCGGATTCATAGAGTGCTTGCGATGAGACGTGGCGATCACCCTGGCCTTTAAAGACGCGATTCATCACCGGCATGATCACTTTCGTGCGCGGCACACCGCCGGCCATCGTGTGGCAGAAGATCACATTCTTTCCCGGCGCAATATGAGTTTTCAGCTCACGCATGTAGCGTCGGACTTGATCGCGGAAGCGAGCTCGACCGCGATCGCGTGCGCGTTCCAGAGCTTGCAGATCAACTTTGGCCTGAATCCAATCGCTGAGTTTCACGCCATCAAACAAGCTCACCGCCGTGCGCGCCGAACCTGTGTCGCCAACTTCAATGCTCTCCAAATCAAATCCGGCTTCGAGCGGCACATTGATGAAGGGCTGGGGTTGAGACGCAAGCTCATCGCTGGTGAGGGCGCGAAGTTCGCCCTCGGGAGTTCGGCGTCCCACGGTTGAGCGAATCACTTTCAATCCACGTCGTGTGGCCTCGTCGACGATGCCGTTGGCATAGCCGCGCGCGAACAATTCACCGAACACCACCAGCACATCGCCGGCTTGAAAGCCGGCTTCGGCGGGAAGTTCACGCAAAGCAGGCAAACGACTCGGGGACAACTTGGACGTGTGGAACATAATCGCTCCTTCGAGATTCGACTCGGCCTAAGCTCTCGACGCTCGCCTAAGCGCATAGTGTCAGTCAAAAGCTTGTGAGGCGAAAACAGCTGATTTTGCACCGAAAGCCTTGCGTTGATTCCACTCAGTTGAGCGGCGGGCTTACTGCGCAAAATCGGTGACAAAAATTGGCGGTTTCCTGCGCACATTGGCCGGGTGAATGGCCCCCGACGCACATAATGGCTGAGCCGCGTGCAGCCTATTGGTCGCGAAGTTGAGGTAAGCCTTGGGGGTAATGGACGAAGGTTGCGCGCTTATTGCTAGGTCTTATTGCTGGGTATGGCGAGCTGTATTCGAGGGAAGCCAAAGAGGCTTCCGGAGATCGCTTGTTGACCTTGCCCGTGTTGACCTTGGAGGACCTGCCATGTCGTCGGATCTCAATTCAAAGCCAGCGTCTGAGCCAGCGTCAAATTCAGGTTCACACACAGCCCATCGAGGACCAGTTCGCCGCACGCGACTCACGCGTCGGCAATTGAATCGGCGTTGGTTTTGGCTCGTTGCAGGTTCGAGCTTCATGGCCGGAATCATGATGGGATGTGGTAAGCCCCAAGATTCATCAGTGCCAGTTCGAATCGCCCCACAAACAGAATCCGAGAAGGCCCTTTCCGAGTGCGCTCGACGCTCTCTTTCCGCACAATTCAAAACTCTCGAAGGCGAGGCGCGGCCTGTGTGCCGTCGCACAGCCGACGGGCAGTTGTCGGATCGAATGCTTCGTCCTCGCTATCAAGCTCAACATGCTGAAGGTCGTATTTCGATTCGTCAGGCTGTGGCCCTGAGACAGGTTGTCGCCGCCGGGCAGACGGCCATCACCGCTGAACAGCAGGGCGAAGTGGTGCGTTTTGTGAACAACATTTGCCGACCGGCGATCACATCGGTGTTTCGTCGCTCTGGCGTGCGCGTCGAATTTGGCTTCCGAATGTTCCGCGCTGACATTGATCAACTGGATTCACCCGCAGTCGTCGAAGCCGCAGGAGCCACGGATCGAGTTCGCGGCACGCGCGTGCAAAGCATCATTGACTTTGAGGTCACCGACACAGGCCTTCGCTTGGCCGATGAGCCAGAGGCTGTCGCTTCGGGCTCACTCACGCAGACGGATTTCAATGTGCATCAGGCGTTCTGCGCTCAGCTCGCGCTTCGCTTATCGGAAAACTTAGGCTTCACTTCGGGTCGAGACTGCGCATCGCGAGCTCAGCCGCAAAACGCCGCGGCGGGGAAAACCGCCGCCGTGTTTAAGGCCACCAGCGCGCAAGAATTCTTCGCGCAAGCCAAGCTGCAACCTCAAGATCTGGAAGAACTCTATCGACCGATCTGCCAGGGAAGTCCCGCCGCCGCGCCAGCTCCGAGCGTCGGCGCAACACCCCAACCTTCGCCGACTCCCGGTGCGGACGTTGATGAACCGTTAGCACCCGTCGCCGCAACTCCGAGCGCTTCGCCCGCTCCCAGTGCGACGCCCGCTCCCAGTGCTTCGCCGACTCCGAGCGCTTCGCCGGCGCCGCCGGCGCAGCCAAGTCCGGTGCCGCGACCGGCAGGACCTACTGTGGCTCCTGACGCCGAATAATCGGCGTCAACGCCTTGCCGTCCAAGCGAAGCCTTGAGACAAATTCGAACTGTGAACTCGGATCAAGGCCCATCCGCAAAGTTTAATGCATCGGACTCGGACCAAAGCGCGAGTCAGCAGCCGCGTTGGCCGTGGACGACCAAAGAGCACCGCGATTTCCATTTCGATCGCGGGGCTTGCGTCTTCACGCGCGAAGCATTGTTTTCACGAGGTCACTGTTGTGACTCGGGCTGCCGCAACTGTCCTTATCGCAATCCGAAAACTTCCCATCGCCGCGTGCACGTTCTTGTCCCGAGTTGGACCGAGACTTTACTTTTTGCCGGCGCGCAAGTCGTCGGTCGCACGCGATATTGCATTCATCCTCGAGATCTAGTCAGTTCCATTCCATCGCATGGCGGAACCAAGACTTTGCAAACGGAAAGTTCGACTTCGTCCTTGGTGAGGCCAGGTGATTTGGTGATCTTGGATCGTGACGAAAATCCCAAGGCCTATCTCGAGAGCTTTCAATCGCTCGGCGCAGAAGTCCTCGCCACGCATGTTCGCAATCTCGAAGATCTGCATAGGGAATTGGGCCTGCTCGGCGAAGTTTTCTCAAAGGCCAACGAGCTTGAGCCCGCACAATGCTTCAATCACTTGCGCCATCGCGCTGAATCGCTGATGCGGCTTAAACCCTCGGGTCGCTTGCCGATCTTGCAGTCGATCGGACAGGAGTGGAGCGCGGAACACGATACGGCACTGGTGATTTGGCAGCAGAAGACTTCGCCCGAGGCCACAGACGAATCAAGCCTCGGCGACGCACCTCAGAGCGAATCTCCGAGATCCTTGATGTTGGCTTCGCCACAAGTCTTTCTCGGCGATGTCTTCTCGCGTTTGACGGGGCGAAGGCTATGGTGTCCGCCCGAAGCTCCGAGTCAGAATCAGTTGGGCGAGCCATTTCTCAACCCCTATCCGCAAGTGCCGAGTCTGCCGCAAGGGATGCAAGTCCTCCTTGTGACCGAGCCGTTTCCATTTTGGCGAAACTTTGAAAATTGGGCCGGACACTTCATGTCCCATGGCGCACGCGGCGTTTATCTCGTTGACGGTGAAGCCATGAGTTGGTTTGGCCTTCGAAGCCTACGCCTTCTTGAGGCCTTGCTCGAAGGCTGATGGCGTAGGTCAGTACAACAATCGGATACCGAGCATCATTCGGCTCAGTTCAACAAACAGGATCACTCCTAGAATGACAATCAAAGTTCTTATGGTCCGCGGTTGAAGACGTAAGTCTCTTCGAATCAGAGCAAATGAAACTATGTTCATGGCGAATAAGAGGCTTCCCATACCAAAAATCACGTATTCTGGCCCAGCTGTTTGCGCCGCGATGATGCTAAATAAGAGGGTTGCTACATAGAATTTGATCCTCTTGCCATTCATCTGGTTAATCACCTTGTTGTCAAAGTTGAAGTAAGAGGAAGCAGCAACATAAGATGCAAAGTTGCAATAGTGGAGTTTAGGGATCAAAGATTATGAGCCCGCTCAATGAGGCTCATGCGTTTCAATTCGCGATAGCTCGATCCTATTGGACCGTCCGTTGGTGAAGCAAACCTTAAGCATGGTATCCACAACTCGCGTCTTCGATTTGCTCTGCTGAGTCGAGTTGTAGACATAGTAAATGCAGTCGCCCAGCTTGGCACTTGGGGTACCCTTATCCTTTTCGATTTGCTGGCGACTCCAGTTCAGTCCTGTTCCTGCAAGCTTGATGTGGCGATTGACGGATCGAGATGGCGTGCAGGCTGGCTCTTGAGTTGACGTTGTCGGAGCGGACTGAAGTTTGACTTTGGTGATCTGGGCTTTTGCGCTCCCCATCTCTCCTGACTCAAATGCGACGACGGATTTGTCTTTACCAATTAAACAAACAGTTTTGACAGAGCCAGCAGCATCGCCGGAGTTCGATTCACGACTTCCGCTGAATTTGGCCATGACATCATTGAGAGTTGATTGACCGATTGTTTGATCAAGAATGCGTAGGTGGGAGTCTGAAAACTGACTTCCTGGGATCACATTCACTGGCACCGAGACTCCTGGCTCCACTTCAAACTGGGTGGTTGAGTTGGCCGATTCAGTAGCAGTGATCAGCATCAAAACTGTCAGAATCCGTTTATGGTACCACATCGATCACTTCTCCTTGGATTCGGTCTTGCGGCGCGGAGATTTCCGCGATCATCAAAATTAAACGTGGCCGATTCGCCAATGGAAGTGTCGCTACGAAGGGCGAGCTCGCCTGAGTCTTGGTATTGGAAGTTCAGTGCGCCAAAAGAGACTAAGCGATCTTGCGCATCGGTGGTCGCAGTGAACGAAGCGCCGCGCTCGCTTGTGAGCGTGCGATTGCCATTAATCACATTTCTACTCTTTTCCTCGTTCTTCAACTTTTGGAAGAACCTTTTCAATTTTCTCAATAAGGGCTTCGACATCACTTTCCGACAAGTTCACCTTTCGGTCTTCAAAGGCAGCCACGCCCTTCGACGTGATCCAGAGGCTCTTCTTGGATTTTGGATTATAAACGCGGCCCAGAAACAGTATCTCCTTGGATTCTTCATTCTCAACTTGGCGGCATGCTCGCTCATAAGTGCTCAAAATTTCTGGCGAGCGCGTTGTTATAAACTTTCTTTCCCTCAAGAAAAATTGCCGCTCCTTCGACTCGAGGTCATCCGGCAGTAGGAACTGAATTTCCAGCCGATCACCAACGTCACAGTCGTTTTCCAATGATCCCGTCCTCGCCGATGCACTCGCCGCAATCAGCACGACAGTTCCAGCCAGAGCCTGCATACAAAAAATTACGCGAGCCATATCAACCTCGAATCTCAGTACGCATCTCGGACGAAGCCATCAATGGGCGTCATGACTGGATTTTCCCACTTATTGATATTGTCCATGCGCGTATGTCCGGTGTCACGAGTTCCAGTTAAGTGTCTCAACTCATGGGCAAGAATCCGCTCTAGGGTGAATTGCTCAAATCCATCTACGGTTTCGAAAAATCTTCCGATGTCGTTTGGATCAACGACGACTTCTCCTGTTTTACATTTCGGATGAGAGCCACGACGATCGTCCGACCACCTAAATCGAATCACATTTGTATCTTCGCTATCATTCAAAAGATCGTGCAGTTCGGCACCTTTTGTGCTGCCGCGTATCTTCGAAAGCGCTTCCCAGAGCCCTCGATTTTGCTGCATTGTACCCGATGCCGTAACTCGCAAGCCACTGGGATCAAGTGGGTTAGTGGGATCGTTTGAAGTCATGCCAAAGATCCGCGAGTGAAATCGGAAAGATCGCGCACACGGTGCAGATCGTGGCCGCTTAACAATTCACCGCGATCTCAAACTGAGATGCGAAGTTAAGAAAAATTAGGTTTTTTCAAATTGAGAATTGCCGATGCGACGGCCGGAGGCTCGGCTCGTCATCGTAAGCCGATGAGCGTGAAGCGCGCCATAAGATCAGAGTGACGTCTGCCGACACTGGGCTCGGCCCTCAACACACCCATCGATCACAACAGGTATTGGGTACGGAGACCGAGGCCCGTCGGCCACTTTTCGCCGCCTTCCCCTGACAATTCTTGGCCTGGAGTTGCTGCATTTTCAATTGAGGCGCCAAAGGGCCCCTGAGATTTCAAGGGGTTAGACGGCTAAATTCGAGGATTTGAGGCACTTAGACCGCGAATGTTTCTTGAATGTTGAGTGACCTGAGGAAGGTGGGTTGCATGGCCCGCAAGCAGCGCGTTCTCAGGCTCAGGTCGGCGCAATTGAAGCGAGGGGGGAACCTCTTGCTGCATCGCCTTTTCGCGCTCTCGATCCTCGCGTTGAGTTTCGCCTTTCATTCCGTCGCTGCTTCACAAACGACGACCAAGTCGACAGCGGCCTCGCTTTCAACGACGACAACTTCCTCGACCCTGGCTCCGCGTGTGCGTGAGTTTCAACTTTTCTATCGATCCAATCTCGGTGCGCGAAGCTTCGCGAACGCCAAAGAACAGAGCCAGTTCACTGGTCTTGGTTTGGATCTCGACACTCGTGTGCGGCTATTGCCGCGTCTTTCGGCTCGAGCCCGCGCGGGACTTTCGTTGAACTCGGGCTATGCCCAATCGCAATTCGGCGATAAGTCGCCGCGATCTGGTGTGATGATGCGAGAGGCCCACCTCACATGGAAAGCCATCGATGGCGAAACGCTTCGACTTGGAATTCGCGCTGGCGCCATCGACCAAGATTCACTCAATGCTTCGCTGTTGGTGGAAGGTCAGCCCTTCCCAGGTGTTGTCGAGCGTTTGGAAGTTGGAAACGAAAATTTCACCTTCGCTTTGGCCGCCCAGCAAGCCATCCCCACATCGTCGACGCTCTCAACACGAGCTGTGGAGAGCGAAGTTACACCCAGTTTCACAACGGAAACCGCGGAACTTGAGATTCATCCTTGGGATGGCTTCACAGGCAAGCTGTTTGCCACGCACTATCGATTCACAAGTTTGCCCTCAACAGTGGCGATCGATAGCCAAGCCCTCGGAAACACCATTGTCGAATTGGGTCCGAACACCTCGCGATTTCGCTATGAGTTTGACGGCTTCGTGGCCGGCGGGGAGTTGAACATGCGTCTCTCCAATTCCCTCAGCTGGTCGGTGAGCGGCCACATGCTTCAGAATTCAAAGGCTCCCGAAACTTACCGAAACGGACAATTGGTTCGCACCGAGTTCAGCCTCGCTTTGCCAGGTGACGTGGATCTGAAGCCCGGTGCGGAAATGTTCTTTCTCGAATCCGATGCAACACCTGGATTCTACGCTTCCGCAGAGCGTGGCCAAACCAATCGTCACGGTTGGGCCGCGGACTTGGGTCTTTGGTTTCGCGAAGAGCGATTCAAAGTCTCGGGCCGCTATGCTGAAGCCGACGTCATCAACACAAGCCTCATTCAAACCGCACAACGCTACTTCATGATTCGATTCGAGACATTCTATGAAAAACTCTAAGTTGCTCGCTCAATCAAATTGGAAGTCGTCGTTGCTGCTGGGCCTGGTGGTGCTGGCGAATTCGGCTTGTATGAAGCCGCAAGGGCGGCAAGTCGATCCCAATGCGCCGGATCTCAACGTCGGTCAGCGCGAAGAGCAAGTCGCCACCTTCTTCAATACCGAAGTGACCGGCACTTCGCAGATTTCAGAAACCGTGCGTGGATTCTCCATTCCCACAGCAAAGCTCTTTAACATCACCACTTGCGTGCAAGACAAGCGGACTCAAGACCGCATCAAAGGGCATCGCTTTGTGATTCGCGGAGGCGAGCGCGAAGTCCAAGTGCAAAGCGATGCGCAAGGCTGTTTGACTTGGCCGGAGTCGATTCACTTCAACTTCTTGGCTGACTCCAAGTTTCTGCCGATCAAACGCATGATCGTTGCACAAGGCATGCATTCAGGTGCCCGCGAAGTGATGTTCGCCATCAATCCGTGGAATTTTGAAGGCGGTCGAGACCTCGTCGATCTGTCGCGACAAACAGTTCCGGCTGAACAAATGGCGAGCCCCAGTGATGTGCCGCGGATTCTGCGCGGTGAATTGGCCTCGGGCGATCGCGCGACACGCAGTCTGTGGGTCGATGATCTTCGCTTCAACATCGTCCACAACCCAGGCAGCACAGCGGGCGCGCAAGTCGACATGCTCGCAAGCCTCACGCCGAAAGTCCTCATGCGGAATATTCGCGGCGAGTCGGCACCCTATGCGCTGACGGATGGAAGATTCCGTCTGCAGTTCTACATCATGGCTCGCACGGATACACACTCCAATCAGTGTTTGATCATCGCTAAGACCGGTGTGCTCAGTGATGTGCAAATGACGGGTGGTCGACTGCGCGAAGAAGTGCGCTTGACCCTCAAGTATCGCAACACCTTCGGTCAGCTTGAACTCGTCGGACGTGTGCAAGCTCAAGAAGGGCCGAGCTCGCTTGAGCCCTTTGAAGCCACTTGGATCATGGGTGATCACAGATCACTCTTGGGACTTCGCTTTGCGGACTTGCGCCAAGCCAGTCTCGCAAGTCCAACGGGACGCTTCGATGCAGATCACTACATGCGCGATTGCGTTGATCTGAGCGACATTCAGGATGAAGCCGATGTGGCACGCCGAATGGCCAATCCGGAACAATTCCGCATGGGCCGTCGAACTGGTCCTGGAGGCGCGCGACCACCGCATCAGCCTTCGGCTCAGCCTGCGGGTCAGCCAGGTGCTCAGCCGCCAGGTCAGCCGCCGGCTCAGCCCGGCGCCACACCCAATCCTCGTCAAGCACCGGGCGCAACACCGGCTCCGGCTGCTGAACCGGCTCCCGCGGACTCGCAACTTCTTCCAAGCGGCATCTCGCGCCTTGAGCCTTTCGAGTTCGACTTCATCACATCGCGATTTGAAACTATTTTGCCGGATGAAACGGCGACAGAACGTACTCTCGCGTATCGATCCACCACTTGCGTGACCAATCCCATCGATCCCAGTGTTCCGCTCAGGGATATGAACTTTACGGTTGTGAAAATTGACGGTTCGGAAATCAACGTCCGCACCAATCACCGCGGCTGCTTCGTGTGGAACGATCAAATCGCCCACAAGTACTACATGCCCGAACAATACATGGTCCGCTACGTGACCATTAAGCACTCGTCGGGCTTTCAAAAGCGTCTCGGTGTGGCCTTCAACCCATGGGACAACGAAGGTTTCACTTTCGCACGCGACATTCGCGAACTTCAGCCCAGCTACTTGGCGCAAGTGAACTCGCGTGAAAAGCGGCCGTCGCAGCTTTTGCTGACGAACTTTCAGGTCAACACGCAACGCTTTCGCTATGAAGTCGATGAGTTCCTAACACTCAAAGTGAAAAAGTCTTTCCTCATCGACATCAGTCCTCGCGTCCTGCGCTACAACTCGATCACGCGCGGTCTGCAAGCTCACGAACCAATTCGTGACGGAGTTTATTTGCTCAAGGTGGCTTTCCAGAAGGACTACCGAATTCCGACGGGCGATGCCGCCGAGTACGTCTCAGCCGTTCGTCGTCTCGTGCAGGTTCGCGCCGGCAAAATCGTCACGCCGATTGAGATCTCCATGCGCGATCTGCGTGTGATGCGCATTCGCAACAATTTCTTGATCGAGCTTGCGACCATCGACGCCAAACGACTGACGCGCGAGCAGTTACAGTCGCTCAATTACGACGGCGACCTCGATCAACTGCAAGACCCAGAATCAGGATTGGCCGCGCGTACATTCGTGGGTCCAATTGTTCCCATTTCCAATTCATTCTCGGCACCCTTGCGTCCCACCGACGACCTTTCAGAAACCTATTGCCGCTCCATCGACTGTGATGACTTGAAGCGAGCCGACCTGGTTCCCAGCGCCGAAGTGAACGTCGATAGCGCCCGCTACTTCGGAAGTGTTCGACACTTGTCGAACAAGTCGGTGACCGACCTCATTCGCCGAAAGGCCGAGTTGGATTCGCAGTATGTGGCGCGTATGCGTGACAAGACCAAGCTGGGGCAAATGCTTCGCGAGTCCAACGTCGAATATGTGTCGCTTAACAATGAGGCGCAAAACCTCGCCGCCGATCCCATTGCTCGTACCAACAATAAGGTGTTCGCTCCTGGACAAGGCTTTCAGCAGCTGATGTCGGGCCTGAACGTCAACGCCATGGATGTGGAGCAGCTGCGCGGTCGATTCCCGCCCATGGGCTCGCTCTACACCTTCCGAAATCTCGTGGGCCGAAACCCACTGAATCCGCAGGAACTGCGACAAGTTGTTCGCGGCGAGGCGACCATCTCGCGAAGCCTTGCGGCGCGCCTTTGCCTTGTCTTCAACGAACGCATGTTGCATCGAGAAGCTCCGGCGGCTGCGGGAACACCCGCACGGACTCAGCATCGTGCCTTCTCAGACGCTTCCTTCCTCAACGACATTTGCGCGATGTCCGTGCAGATGGCGCGAACGCCTGAAGAAGCCGTGTTTGTCGTCGATCGCAAGATGCGCGTCTTCGAAACTTCGGACTACCGCTATCTCGGTGGCCGCACGATGAACTTGAGTGTGGGCGCGGACTTCTCCTTTGGTCGATCCAAGTCAGACAGCGAGTCTTGGTCCTACGGCTGGAGCGCCACTTCGCCAGTGTTGGCCATCCTCAAAGCCGTTCCGGGACTCTCCACCTTGCACGCGATTGCCGACGGTGTCGGTATCTCCGCGGGTTATGGTCGCTCGCTTTCGACATCGCAATCCACCAACGAAGGCTTCGGCGTCTCAACGGGCACCGGCCTCAGTCTTGAGATCGCGCACGTCGCGCTCAAGGTCGCCAAGCACGAACGCTGTGGTGTGATCCGTATGAGTCCGCGCTACATCGAAAGCTACGCTCGCGTGCTCTTCTCGCGTTTGCCACGCGATCTTGAGCCCCGTGAAAAGCTCAACCGACTCACGCGAGGTATCATGATCTGCGATGGCGCCGTCGATGAAACGCCGATCGTGATCAATGAGCAGTACTCGTACTTCTCGCAAGCAGTGAATGACGAAGTCATGCTGGATCCAGGCGACATTCTCAATCACCCGTGGATGTTGGGTCTGAGAGGTCGTAACGACTTCACGCACTTCATCAACCTGATCGCTGCCAGAAAGCGCGGTCCGAATGAAGTGACGGAAGAGATTCGCCTAGGAGAATTGCCACTGGAGCGCTTGTCGGCGGCCTATCGTTCGGTTGCGCCCAGCTTCCCCGGTGTGCTGTCTTTGGATCCGGAGATGTTGCGAGGAACCAACCTCATCGACACGGATCGGCCCACCGAGCCACAAGCCAGATAAGATCAAAGTCGACCGCGCCCCAGCGGTCGACAGCACCTCAATAGAGCCAGGCTTCAAATTCGGCGAAGCCAACTCAGCACAGCTTGTGTGGCGCCGGTGCGCGCTCGCACTTGAGCGATCAGCCACCCTCGCCACTCTGGATGCTGTTCAAGTTGCGCAAACAACTTCATCACGACCGAGCGACATGACTCAACGTCGGTGACGACATGAACTGCGGCCTGTGGCGACTCGGCCCCCGGCGCAAAGATCTTTTGGAAGGCGATCGCCTCGCGATTATTCAAATGATGTGGTCCCAGAACGCAAAATGCTCCGGCCGCCAACGGCTCCATCACCGAATGCACGCTTCGACGGAAGCTTCCCCCCACCGTCGCCACCCACGCATCGCTATACAATTCAGCGAGGTAGCCCACCTGATCCACCACCAGCACATCAAGATCGGCTTGCGGCAAATCGCGAATCGCCGAGGCCAAGGCGACACGCTTCGCGCCCCATGACGAAGTCGCCTGCTCGACAATCTGCTGACAAAATTTCGGCGAGGTTTCGTGGGGCACGATCACCAGCCTCGGCCGCGTGCCTGGCATCGACGCCCAAGCCGGTCCAACCACTTCAAGATCTTCGGGCCAAGCGCTTCCCACGATCCACGATCGCGATTGTCGCCAAGCCGGCGGTAAGGCCTTGGGCGAGGCCAAGCGCGCCAGCACCTGATCGTAACGAGTATCACCTGCCACGCGCACGGGGAGCTTCAGCGCGGACTCGTCGTCACTCGCCAAACCTTCTAAAAATTGCGCATCTTCCGAATCGACGACTTGGATCTCATCGAATCGACTCAAGGCATGCAGCGTGAGTCGGCGGGCCAGAGGCCTAAGTCGCGCTGTCGCCGCCCCAAAGGTCGACGAAAAGAGCAACAGAGGTACGCCCGCAACTTTGAGCTTCTCAATCATTCCCGGCCAGACATCCGTGCGAGCCAGCAAAACGGCTCGGGGTCGAAAGTGCGCCAGGAACTTCGACCAAACCCAAGGTTGATCAAACGGAAGTGGCGCCGACCACGTGACGCCTGGGAAATTCTCCACTTGCCGACGATAAGTGGGGGAGAAGTAAGTCACCAGAATTTTGAATTCAGGCCGATGGATCTGCAGTTCGCGAATCACGGGCTTAGCGTATTCGAACTCGCCGCTCGCGGCGTGAATCCACAGCACTTGATCTTGAGGCGAAGGACGAGGCTGCCGCCACCAAGCCTGCTCGCGGCGCAGTCGCCAAGTTTCCTCCAGCTTGCGAAGTCCCGAGCTCACATCGCTTTCCCAGCCCAGCATCCGCAAAAACTTGAGCACCGCACTCAGAACGCAAAGCAAAGCTTGAGCGATGAAACTCAATCCCCAATAAAGGTGCAAAAGCCATCGATCACTCATGTGTTTTGTTCCATGAGAATGGACTTGGCGATCTCGACAACTCGAACCGCGTGCAGGTCACGCAAGCACTTTAAAGTTTCGCGATTGCGGCAGGGGTCTCGGCCGTCTTTTGAGCAAGGCTGACAATCCAATCGTAGACTCGCCGTGCGCCCCTTCGGACTGACGGTGAATCCAAATGCCGTTGGGCCAATGATGGCCACATGCGGTAACTGCAAGCGATCAGCCACATGCAAAAAACCTGTATCGTTGGCAATCAAGGCACGACAAAGCGACAAGGCATGCGCGGACTCCGCAAGCGTCCATCGGCCCAGTGAATTGAAGGCGCGAGGTCCAAGTTCGTCGACCAAGACTTGCGCAAACTGATCTTGCGGTCCGCCGAGCACAAGAAAACTCTGGCCGGGAAAAATTCGCCCAAGCTCCTTCACCAACTCAATCCACGAAGTTATCGGCCATCGTTTGTTGGGCCATGCCGCAGATGGCGCCAAGGCGACGACACCTCGGGCCTGAGATCTCACCCAGGTGGCAAAATCCGCAGGAACTTGCGCAGACTCAGCTCGCCAAATTGGCATCGCATACTCGGGCCGCTTGTTGGTCAATGGACCGAGCCAAGGCTTAAGCGGCGTCAAAAAGCTCACCGCTCCTCGCTTTTCAAGCTGCCAGCTTCGCCATCCCAACCGCAAATACAGAAGCCGAATCCATCGATACTTCGGTCGCACCAAAATTCGCGTGATCGCCCAGCGCTTCCAGCGCAAGCGGCAAAGCCATTCGAGGCGAATACAATTCCTGACCCAAAAGCTGCGCAGATTCGCGTGCGCATCATAGACCTCGTCCACTCGCGAGGCCAATTGCCAACTCAGTTGAAGTAAGCTCCAAAGTCCTTGGCGCCGATCAAAGGCAATCACTTCATCGACAAAGCCTTGGCGATTCAGCAACTCGGCAAAATCTGAACGCACAAGCCAAAGTACTCGTCGTCCCGAATCACGCAAAGCTTGCGCGGCGACCATGCACTGAAACACATCGCCAAAGCTTGAAAATCGCACAAGAAGTGTCGTCACCGAGACATGCTACCGAGAAAGAGCGAGGGCTGACAAAACCAAAATCAGCTGGCTCACTTGCGTGGTTGTCCTCGTCCATGCAACTTGTGCGAGCACGCCGAGATCCATTTCTCGCAGACGCCCTCATCGCGACACGCCTTGAGGCTTAGGCGTTCGTTGGGGCCTGTCAGGCACTGATCCTGACCCCATCGAGTTCGGGCGTCCGAGTTGTTCGGCGTCCGTCCGCAAGTTGGGAAAATCCACACCTTGCCATGCGGCAAAATTGATCGGCCGAGCGCTCCTCACCAGCACAACCACTCAAGTGAGCCAGCTTGAGGTGACACAGAAGGGCCCCCGTTGAACTTGCGTTTGTAAAGCTTGCGAGCCCCATCCGCGGTTCAACGTCTGAACCGATTTGGCTGGTCCTCGCAACTGGCCAAAGTTTTGCCACTTTCTGCGGCCAAGACCGCGTCGGCGCTGAACTTTAGGTCTAAGTGATCTCTCGGCGTCAGCGGACACTTTGAAAGGTAAATGGTGAAGAGATGAGCCAGTTCATCGGGCAATTCGTCGGACCAGCCGCAACTCTGCAAGAGAGCTTGCTGATACGTATGCTTCGCCAGAGCCTTGATTTTGGCCATTGGTTCTTGCGTGAACTGCTCTGGCCAAGTCTCGCCGGTGTCGGCCTCCTGCTTCTGCTCGCGAATCAGGCCAATGCCAATCCACAAGCCTCAGGCCCGGCCGGCGCGCAAAATTCCCAAGCCATCGTCGCGGCACCTGTTGGACCCGAGGTGGGGCCGCTGGCGGGTCTACGCGCTGTTTGGTTAGGCGGATGTGTGACTCCCAACGCAGCATCCAGCGTGCGCGCATTTGAAATCTACGCCGTCGCGGATCTCGGTCGCAGCGGCACATCGGCTGTCCAAGCCTTGGTGCAAATTGCCGAAGAGAATCAATCTCCAGGTCAGCTCCTCCATCGAGGCCGCATTGAGGCGCAGCAAGTGCTTTGGAGCCAAGAGGGCATTGAGTTCGTTCTTCAAGGCCGAAATATTCCCCGACAGATCTTGCGCATTCCACGCGCCGTAAAGCCTATGGCACAGGTCACGACGGCGCAAAATGCCAACGTTGGCTTTGTTTGCCGACTCGCGCCTATGGCGAACTGAAAACGGACTCGAGGAATTTCGCGGCGTGCGGCAATGCGCCGAAAGTGTTCGAGGACAATTCGCCCCATGTTTGATTTCACACGCGTGGGGCTTTCATCGCCGAGTTTGCAAACCCCCATGAGTCATGCTTAGGCTTGGGGCATGAAAAGCCTCACATCGATTTTTGAAAGCATCTGGTCGGACTACACGGCGTTCAACCCGCACGCGAAAACCATTTACGATCAAATTCTCGCGCACGAGCGCCAAAAGCATCCCGAGACTCGCGCGCTCGTGAACGATCACATCGCGCTTCGCACCTTCAATCACCCGCGCCTGAACATTCAAGTGCTGGGTCGCCTTTTTGAAAAGCATGGTTACGAGGCCAAAGGCGAATATCATTTTGAAGACAAGAAGCTCTACGCTCGCCATTGGGAACACAGCGATCCGGCAGTTCCCAAAGTCTTCATTTCCGAACTTTTGACTCAGCACTTTTCGCCGCGTGTGCGCGAGATCGCCGATGCGGCCGCAGCTTCGTTCACGGATGCGCAGCTGGCGGCTCCGGAAATTCTTTGGGCCGGTCGACCTTGGAAGGCGAGTCACGCTGTCTATCAAGAGCTGCTGAAAGAATCCGAGTACGCCGCATGGCTTTACGCCTTCGGCTTTCGCTGCAACCACTTCACGGTCTACTTCAACGCGCTCAAGAGTTTCACTGACCTCAATGACTTGAATGACTTCTTGATCGGCAAAGGCCACAAGCTCAATGCCGCCGGCGGCCTCATCAAGGGGACTCCACAAGAATGCCTGGAGCAAAGCTCGACATTGGCAGGCAAAGTGCACCTCGAGTTTAGCGACGGACGCTTTGAAATTCCGGCTTGCTACTACGAGTTTGCGCGTCGATACCCGCAGGCCAACGGTCAGCTCTACACCGGCTTCATCGCCACAAGTGCTGACAAGATTTTCGAGTCCACAAACGTTCAGCAGTCTTCGCGCTAAATCTCGGGATCGCGAATTGCGTAGGCTAACTAAGGCGCGCCAAGGCCTGCGCGCGCGGCCTGCCATTCGTTGATACAGGCGCGAAGATCGCGGGGATTTTCCGGCGCATTCACATCTAAGTTGAATCGCTTTTGCCACAAGCCCACATCGCGCCAAGCGCCGAGCTTGTGTCCCGCATCGCGCATGACGCCGACAGCTTCAAAGTCGAACTTCTCGTGAAAGTGCACACTCGCATCGTTCGGTAAACCGATCACCGCAAAGGCGTTGCGCCGCCCTTGCAGGCGAAGCAACTCAAAGAGCTCCTGATACAGGCGACTGCCAATCCCTCGCGCTCGAGCCGCTTCATCAATATAAACAGACACCTCGCAAGACCACTGATAGGCGATGCGCGTGCGAAACGCGCTTGCGTAGGCATAGCCCACGAGTTGCTCATGGCGACTCGCCTTGCTCGTGTCGAGTGCGACCACCCACGGATAAGACTGCGTATAGTCGCGAATGCGCTTGGCCATCTCACTAGCGTCGGGCGCTTGGACTTCGAAAGTCACCCAAGTCTCGCGAACATAGGGAGCGTAGATTTCGGCCATGCGGGCCGCATCTTCTTCGCGAACGACATCAATTTGCATGGCACCTCTAAGTGTTCAACTTTGACCGACGATGCGGTTGAGCGAGCTTGCCGATTGGGGACGACTAGCCTGAACGACAACTCCTGAACGACCACTCCAAAACGACAACGCCAACAAACCAACGACGGTCGAATTCCCTGAGTTCATGAATCTGCCAGCCACTTTGGACTTTGGCGACACGCATTTTCGCTTCGTTAGAAATTCGCTTCGCTCGAGTTTCGGTTCGTTGGAATGAGTGAGTTTGGTGGACCCGAGCAGGATCGAACTGCCGACCTCCGCAATGCCATTGCGGCGCTCTCCCAGCTGAGCTACGGGCCCATTTTTTTGGAGCCCGCAAGTTAACTTTGCCACAAAGCTTCGGGCAAGATGAATTTTGCGAGCAAAAGTGGACGGCTCCACGCGCTGAGGGATTCGGTATCCAAGTGCGTCGGCACCTCGGGCAGGCCTCGCAATTTGAAGTTGACCAGCGCCGCAAACTGACGACGATGGAGATATGAAAAATCAATTCCGGAATCAGCCAACATTCGTTCCCTACGCTCTCAATTTCGGCATGCAGCTCATGCAGATGAGTCATTGGGTTTCGGCGATTTTGATTGCGATGAGTTTGGGACTTTCGTCGCTGGCCTCGGCCAAGGATCTAAGCCAACGCTTGGGTGTCGGCTTCAAAAATCAATTCGCAGCGGATCTGCCAGGAATCGCCGCTCAGTATTGGCCAAGCGCTGATCTTGGTTTGTCGGCGACAGTCGGGATCGACACGCAAACCAACAATTCCAAATTCGGCGGAATGTTGAAGCTCTACCGAGTCATTTACGACGAACAAAATTTGAATTTCTATATGGGCGCGGGCGCTGGGCTGCTCAGCCAAGAGACAGCCGGCCGCAACGAATCTGGGTTCGAAGTGCAAGCCTTCACGGGTGTCGAGTTCTTCCTGCACGGACTTGAGAATTTAGGCTTCAGTTTCGAGACCGGAATTGCGATCACCTCCATGTCATCCGCCACAAGGTTCAGAACCTTTGGCGACTCGCCAGTTCGAGCGGGGATGACCTTTTACTTCTAAGTTCCAAGTGACCGCTTGATTTGAGGTCCTCCGATTTGCTCGCAAAGGCAGATGTTGCGACGCATTTGGCGTTTTTTGTCAGGAATTCGCCCGAGGCCAAAGGGTGAAATCCGTCTGAAACTGTCGGTCCTAAAAGCTCAGCTTATCCATGCAATCGAGTCAGCTTTCGCGAGGGACGCATTTCGTGCAAATCCTCGAGGGTATCAATTCTCATTCCCGACCAGGGCATGGTCATGCCTGAAAAGCCTTCCAAGCGGTGCCAATTTGGACGGCGTTGGTTGACACATCAAGTCAGCTCGCCGATACTCCCGCGATAATGCGCGTGGACCTAAGTGTTTGTTTCCGCTAAGGTTCTTCGGCAATCGGCCCCTAGCACAGAGGAGTAAAAACTCTATAAATTTCGAGGTCTTGGACGTCCGGAACTCGGCCAAATGGCGGTTTGTCGGGCAGCCCAGATCTTTGAGTCGACGGTCAGGACGCGCGAACGCCGACTTTGATTTTGTTTGCAAAGAACCCAAACGCAAGCCGCCGTCAGGCACTTGCAGAACCGGCCGGATCGACAAGGCGATTCAGCCAATGAAAGAGGGAGAAGGACGTTATGGAATCACTCACAAAGATTACGATTTTTTTCGAGCAGGGCGGATTCTGGATGTGGCCGATCTTGGGCTTCCAGTTGGTTTCGATCGCGATCATCATCGAGCGATCCATCGCACTGTTTGCGCGACGAAAACCCAACCAAATGAATTTTGTTTTGGGCTTTGAAGATAACTTCCGTCGCGGCGAAATGGACAGCGTGATTTCCAAGGCCGATGCGTCGAAAGCCGAAATGCCGGTCGCGCGTGCGATCGCTGCGGGCGCCAACGTCGCCAAAAACTTCGGTGGCAAAGATGAAATCCAGGGCAAGATGGACGAAGTTCTCTTGCACGAGAACAACCTTCTCGGTCAGCGCGTCGGCTTCTTGTCGATGCTCGGTAACGTGGCGACCCTCACAGGTCTTCTCGGAACCATCGCCGGTATGATTCAGGCCTTCGCGGCCGTGACTTTCGCCAACCCCGCCGACAAAGCGACCATCCTCGCTCAAGGTATCTCGGTGGCGATGAACACCACAGCTTACGGTTTGATCGTCGCGATCCCGGCACTCGTGGCCTTCGCGATCTTGCAAAACCGCGCCAACGATCTGGCTGAAGACATGAATCAGTCGGCTCTGAAGGTCTACAACTGGCTGAGCTACTCTTACGATCCGATCGTCACTCGTCCGACGCCCAACAAAGGCCAGCGTTCGCCCGAAGCTAACGCGTAAGGATTGAGTAACTTTTCCGGGGTGAATGCCCTTGGGAGTGAGATATGGCGACGAAGAAAAACAAGGACCTCGATTTCACAATCGACTTGATTCCCGTCATTTCGTTGATGTCGGTTTGTATCTGCTTTCTGCTGTTGACGGCAGTTTGGGTGCGAATCGGTTCGGTCAACGTGAAGCAGGCCGTAGGCGGTCAACCCGCCTCGGAGACCGCCAAGAAGCCGACTGTTTGGGTGAATATCAACGGCAATGGCGACACGACATTTGACGTACGGGACGCGCGCATCCCCGCGCGATTGGCCAAGTTGAGCGTGAAAGGCGTCGAAGGTAAGCCCGATCATGCGAAGATCAAAACCTTGATTCAAGATCTCCGCGCGACCGAGCCCAATCTCGCCACAGCTCTCATTCAACCCGAGGCCCAAGCCGTCTATGAGAACATCATTGATCTCATGGATTTGTTTAAGGCTCAGGGCGTGATCGACCTCGGCGTTTCGCCGCTTTGAAGGAGTTGAAGCATGTTGAAAAATAGCGTTGTGAAAACCAACTCCCTTCCGACGGTCCTCGGTGCGACTTCAATCATCGGGCCGACCACGGATGAGAACAAGCGCAAGATCACATCCGAGATGATGCTGACTTCGTTGATCGATGCGTTCTCGATCCTCATGGTGTTTCTGCTGTTCAACTTCTCTTCGGCTGGCGATCTGCTGTCGGTGGGAAAGGACATGCAGCTGCCGAAGGCTTCGGGTGCGGAGCTCGAGCGGAACCCCGTCGTGAAGTTCGATAACGGCAAATACTTTATCGAAGCGACTGAGGTCACACCCGACGGGTTGGTGCAAGCACTCTTGGATCTTCGCAAGCAGTACCAGGAAACTCGTCCAGGCGAAGAGTTCCCGGGAATCTTGACGGTGCAAGCTGATCGTCGCGTGAAGTTCGAACAGCTTTCGAGCATCGTTCAGGCTTCAGCGCACGCAGGCTATGGAGAGATCAAGTTTGCTGTCGTCATGAACTGAGAATTCGTGAACCTAAGGATTTTGGGGCCTGGATTGGGAAATCGAAGGGGAAGTTGATGAATCGAGATGGAATGAAAAAGACATTGTCCGCTGGCGTATCGACGTTCGTGTTGGCAGGGCTCATGGGCCTTGCCGCAAACGTTTCGACGTCGGCTTTGGCCAACTCGGCCGACAAACAAACTCGCGACTTGCTCATTCAAAAGCTCACACAGGTTTATTCAAGCCTTCCTCCGGCCGATCAAGCTCGCACAGCATTGACGCTTCGTCTTGCGGACCTTCATGCCGAGCGAGCTCGTGTCGCCGCAATGGAGGAACTGGAAAAGGGCTGCACGGTTTGTGAAGCGGGAAAAGACGATCGCGTTAAAGCGATTCGCTACTATCAAGAAGTTCTGCCTAAGCTCTCTGAACAACAGATCGCAAAGGTACTACCCCAAGTTGGTCATCTCTATCAGCTGACCGGTCAAGAGCGCCAAGCCACGGCGACTTACGAGCAAGTCATTCGCGAGAATAAGGTTCCTGCGGCGGTTGCCGAGGCGAACTTGTCGCTTGCGGAGATGGCGTTTAAACGTCGGGACCATGCAACCGCTAAGAAGCATTATCAGGCGGTTTTGGCGAATCCCGCGGCGAACGCCAAGGGACTCGCGGCCTATCGACTCGCGTGGTGCGATTTCAACATGGGCGAGCTTGAGAAGGCGATTGCCGGTGCTCAGTCCATTTTGAAGTCTCCCGAATTGTCGTCGCGATCTGCGGCGGCCGGCGTGGTGCAGGTGGATCGTCAGTTCCAAGAAGAAGTTTCGCGCGATCTTGCGACCTTCTTGGCTCGACGTAATCTCAGCATGGCCGACGCGAACATGTTGTTTGAGCTGTCTCCGGATTCGGCGAAGCTCGCCAACATCGTGTACTTGGCCAACGAAGCTGAACGCTTGGGGCAAAAGTCGAATGCTCTCATGCTTTGGAGATTCTCGCAGGAGCGGCAGGCTAAGCCGCGCGCGAAAGTTGAAGGACATATTCGCATTGCTCAGTTGGAAATGGAGCAGAAGAATCCCAAAGCCGCCGGTCAGGAGTTTGATCTGGCGATGAATCTATGGCCTTCGGCTGTAGGCCCGGCGCAAGACGACGAAGCCAAAGAGTTGAAGGCTCGCTTGCGTAAACTTGTTTTGGATTGGAACCGTGAAGAGAAGAAGGCGCCCAGTGATGAGCTGATCTCGGCTTACAAGACCTATCTGCGAATCTTCAGTGAAGCGGACATGTCGGTGTGGGCTGCACAAGCTCTCCGTGAAAAGAAAGAGTTCGCGGCGTCTGTCGAGGCCTTTGGCCGAGGCGCGCAGCTTTATAAGACGCAGTTGGCAGCGGCCTCGACCGCAGAAGCTAAGAAACAAGCGACAGAAGGTTTAGAGTCCGCACTTTTGGGTGCGATCGAGACCGGAGAATTGGCCAAGGATCAGAGCCTCTTGCTTTCGGCTTACGACAGCTATTTGCAGCTTTCTGTCGACAAGAAGCGTGAGATCGAAGTTCTCTATCAAAAGGCGAATATCGCCTATGAGAAGAGCGACTATGCGGCGGCGGCTGAGCAAATGCGCAACATCGCCTTCATGACGAATGCGAAATCGCCGGATGCACTCAAGGTTCGCCACCAGGCCGCGGATTTGGCCTTGGATGCGCTGGTCTTGTTGAAAGATGATGTTCGCATTGAAAAATGGGCGAAGGACTTCGCACAGCTGTTCCCCAAAGAGGCCTCCGATTATGCGCGCGTGGCGCGAAAGTCGGTGCTCACGCAATCCGTGGCGTTGGCTCAGGGTGAAAAGCCGGATCTTGATCGAGCTTGGCAGGTTCTCACGCGTTTTGAGCTGAGCACGTCGACTCCTGAAGATAAAATCGCTTACTACCGCAATCGTTTGATTTTGGCTGAGAAGTCGCAGCGCTTTGCCGAGGCTCGCGATGCCGCTGATCAATTGATCAAGATGCCGGGAGTCGCCGTTGAGGACGTTCAATACGCGCTCTCACGCAAAGCTTGGCTCTCCGAGCTGATCTTGGATTTCGATGGCGCATTGGGTGCGACGGAGAAGTTGCAAGCTAACAAAGACGTTCCGGAAGACGCACGTTTGTTGAAGCTCGCGATGTATGCGGATCTCGCCAACCGCGATTCAAAACCCTATTTGGCCAAGTACATGGGTGTGTCGAAGGATGAAGAGCGAGCCCTCACGATCGCCACGCAGCTTGTGCGCGAATCGAAGGAGCCGGCGAAAGAGCTCGAACGTCAGAAGAACACGCTTTTGAAGAAGCCCGATGTCTATGCGCAGCTGGCGCTTGAGATCGCGGCGCGCATGCCGAATTCCGCGACCTATGCGGGTCAGCAGTTGGCTGTAAAAGGTGTTGTAGGAACGCCGGCAGGTCGATTGCTCTCGCGCATTGTGATTTTGCAGGACACTGAAACTCAGGCCAAGCAAATCGGCGCACATGCCGTCGATGGCAGCAATCAGAAAAAGTTGGCGGCCACGTTGAAGGCGCGCATTGCGATGATCGAGAAGCTCGAGAAGCTCGCGCAGCGAGCTGTGGAGTCGGGCGATTGGTCGGCGCAGCTCGTGACGCTGGATCTGTTGGCTCGCGAATCGGAACGCTTCTATGGCGAGATTTTGTCATTGCCGGTTCCGGCCGGCCTCGAAGGCGAAGATGAGCAACAGTACTTGGCGCTTTTGTCCCAACAGGCAGCGCCCTATCAGATCAAAGCTCAAGACGTGAAAAAGAAGGTGGACGAGTTCTGGGCCAACAAAGGTGCGATCAAAGCACTTGAAGACTCGTTGGTGGGCTCAACAGGGGCGCTTCGGGCGCTGGTCGTGAAGGAAATCCAGGTTTTGGCGGCCGTGGCACCTGAAAGTGTCAAAGCCAATCTCGTGGCCTTGGCCGATCGACCCGAGGCTAAAACCGAGCTCAAACCGAACCTCGCGGCCCTCGAGACGGCGCGCCAGGCTGTTCGCGAGAGTCCGATGAGCCGAGAGCGTCTGGAGACGTTGTTGCAGCTTGAACGTCAAGCTGGCCGAGTCTCTATGGTTTCGTATCTCGAAGGGCGATTGGCGAATCTCAACAATTCCCCGACTTCGTCGGGACCGGCTCCGGCCGGGAAGAAGTGAGGATAGGACGATGCTGAATCCAGGAATTGCCATTGCGAGACTCATGATGGCTGCGTTGCTTCTGATTCTCGGCGCAACCGTTGGGATGTCCGCCATGGCTCAGACCTCTGCGGGCGCATCTAAAGAGGCGCCAAAGGCCGATGCCAAGAAGAAGAAGACCACAGACGTGAGCTTCGACGACGTCTTGGTCCAAGGTAAGTATCATTTCGCAGATGAGGCGGTCACGACAGTCGAAGACGACAAAGTTCTTGATGCACTTCTTGGCGTGCGCACGGATTTCAAGGATCGAGTTAAAAAATCGACGGCGCGGCACTGAACGGGAACGGAGCAAATATGACTCAAGCAACTCGTATTGCGATTGAAAACCAGGAAGGCGTGACGGTGCGAACTATGGCGTGGCCAGAGTCGCAGGGCTCTACGGCGCACCTCATTCGTCGTAACGATACCAAGCGATTGGAACTGACGCCGTCGATGGAGCGTCTTGATCGCGAGAAGGTGGGCTACGACAAACTGCTGACGCTTGAGCGCTCTCAGCTTGTGCAACCCGTCCCGGTTCCCGGCATCGGTGTGATTCGAGCGATCGAAGAAGCACCTGTCGCGATTTTGAAGAACGAAGTTCCTTCGTCGATGTCACCGAACGAATTCCGCAAGGTGACTGGGGCTGTGGTTGTGGGCGCGTTGATCTTCATGTCGATCGTGCTGACTCGACCCATGGAGAATCAGCAGCTTGAGGAGCAGCTTAAGCAGCAGGTCGTACAGATCGTGAAGGAAATCAAGGTGAAGCCGCAGGTCACGCGTCCGCAGGCGAATGTTGCGACGACTGAGACTCCCACGACGGTGAAGCCCACGCAAAAGACGGCATCGATCAAACGCATGGGCGCCTTGGCGGTTTTTGGTAGCCTCAAAAATGGTTCGCAAAAAGGCGGCGTCAATTTGGGCGCGGTGAACACGACAGCAGGCCCGGGCCTTGGTGGAAACGCCGGATCTGGTGGTGTGCAGTCTTCGATTTACGCCAAAGGTTTGGTCGCAGCCCCCTTGGGAGCTGGCGGCAACATGGCGGGTGGCGGAGGCTACGGCACCAAAGGTAAGGGCGGTGGTCAGGCGGGTTACGGAAAGCTCTCGCTCGTTGGCTCGGCGGGTGTATCGCCGATTCCTTTGGGCGCGGAAGCTATTGAAGGCGGCGGCCTGGACAGTTCGCTGATTGCCGATGTGATCAATCGTAACTTGGGTCAGATTCGATTCTGCTACGAGCAAGGTCTGCAGGGAGATCCGGCGCTTGCAGGTCGCGTGGCGGTGAAATTTGTGATTGGTGGAAACGGAGCTGTGAAGACAGCTCTCGTGGACTCGACAACTTTGAATTCGAAACTCGTGGAGGATTGCATCTTGTTGCGACTCCGCACGTGGAAGTTCCCGCTGCCCGCGGGTGGATCTGACGTGAAAGTTTCTTATCCGTTCGTCTTGCGACGAACTGGCCAGGGCTAAGGGGAGGCGCACAATGACGACCAAGAATTTGAGCCGATGGTCGATGATGATGTTGGCGGCAACGCTGGCGGTGGCTTCGGGTTGTTCGAAGCAGGATCCGTTTGCGGATAAGCCGGAAAGCATTCGTAACGGCGTTCCTCCTGAGGAAGATCGCGAGCCCCCAGCGGCCAAGCCGGTCGCGGCGGATGCTTTGCGCATCGACACTTTGGATTTTTACACTTTCAAAGAAGGTGTTGAGTCCGAGTTCACCGTCAACGGTCGAGTGTTGATTCCCAACACCGACTTCGATCTTTCGATCGACAACATGCGCGACTTCCCGAACGCGAGCTTTGATGCGGCAACGGGCGTCTTCAAATGGAATCCGCCGCGTGAAACGACTGGCCAAGACTACGGCGCTCCGAAGCGTTTGGTCGTGCGCTTGACGACAAAGTCGGCGCCGATCATCGGAACGACGAAGTCGGTCCTTCTGTATGTCACGCGTGGTGAAAACGATCCGCAAATCGTGGAAGTTGACGATCTCAAGCGCGTGGCGACACGTGAGCGAGAAATTCGTCCGTTCAAGGTTGTGGTTCGCGATGCGGACGCTATGGACCTTGAAGGGCTTCGTCCGCGATTGTTGGCTGTGACCAACAAGCGTGGGGTGAGCGACATCGCCGGTTTGATCTATATGAAAGAGCCCACGACATCCGAGCCGAACCCCGTTCAGGACACGGCCGACAAGTCGAAGTGGACTTTTAATATGATTATGGACCTTCGCGGTCGCGAGTTCACCGCGCATCGTGAAACCTTCAACTTCGCATTGCAGGCGATCTCGCGCTTTGGCCGCACGGGCACGCGAAACATCGATGCCGATATTCAAACTGATGTCGAGCGCCCCCAAGTTTCATGGGTGGATCAGATCGACGCTTTTGCCAATCAGGAAAACCGCATTCAGTTCACGGTTTATGATCCCAAGGGCGAAGGTAAGTTGTCGGTTAACTGGGTGACTCGATTGGACACTCTCCCGGGCGCTGCAACTGGATCTTGTACGGATCAGTCGCGTGATGGTGCACAGCTTTGCACGATCTCGTGGAAGCCGACAGAGTCGGCAGCTGGTGGGCCGCCGATTGATATTGAGTTTGAGGTTTTGAACCAGTCGAAGGTTCCTGGCGATATCAAGTTCATCAAGGAGAAATTCCGTCGCAAGGTGCAGATCAAAAAGTTGGCGGTCACTTTGCCTCCGATGCCGGGCGCTTCTCCCAGCCCGACTCCAGCTTCCACTCCTACGACACCGCCAGCTCCGACTCCGGCTACTCCGCGCTAATTTTTTGACTGAGGAAATGAGGATCACATGAAAAAGACATTGGTCTCAAAAACAAAAGTCCTCGCCACTTGGTTGGGCGCGATGGTGCTCGGCTCTGCGGCTCATGCTGATATTATGAAGGATTTCGATACGCTCGGTGGCAACGACGTACTGCTGGAGAAGGCGCGTGCGCTGAATCCCGACGCGCAGGTTCGCATCGTGCAGGATCGCGTGGTCAGCCGTCGATCGCGACTGGAAGTCGCTCCTGAAATCGGCTTTGTTTTGGGTGGGGACTCCTACAATCGGACACAGAACGTGGGCGCGAATCTCACTTGGCACTTTGTGCCGGAGTGGAGCTTGGGTCTTCGATATGCGTATTCATTCAACTCACTTCGCCCTGAGGGCGAGTACTTGTTGAGCGATACCTCGGTTGAGGGAAAAGCTAAGATTCCCGATATCGATTGGCCGAAACAGCAGGCTCTCGCCATCATCAATTGGTATCCCGTGTACGGAAAGATGAACCTCTACGACTTGGGCGTGGTTCATTTCGATATCTACGCGTTGGCGGGCGGCGGAACAATTGAACTGAAGTCGGGCCAGACACCCACCTATACGGCGGGTGGAGGCATCGGCATGTGGTTCTCTCAGCATTTGTCGACGCGCTTTGAGCTTCGTTGGCAGGGCTACAATGCCAAGCGCTTCAAAGGCGAAGAGGCGATGAACACGACAGTCGGCAGTGTTCAGATCGGATACATGTTATGACAAAGTCGAATCTCAAGTTGATCGGCCGTGCTTCGGCTCTCGCTCTTGTGGCTTCACTGGCGACAAGCGGAGCTCAGGCCGACGATGAATTGCTCGACATTTTGGGTGCAGGCGGCAGTCAGCCGAAAGCCCAAGGTCAGAAGGCCGACGAGAGCCTCATGCGACGAGCTCTGCTCAAGTCGATGGGAAAGCTTTCGGCTGAGCAAAATATCTTCGTCTCCTTCATCGATCAAAATCAGTTCGATAAGGCTCTTTACCAGTGGCCTTCGGCCTTTGAGGGCACGAGCTTCGCGAAGAGCCCGACGGGCCGGGCGTTGAACGCGTTCGTGTTGTTCAAAAATGGCATTCAGGTCACGGCTCTTGAGCAGCTGCTGATGATTGATCGTCCAAAGGAAGTCGATTCCTATTTGCAGCAAGCTTGGCGTGAAATGGCGCCGGATAACGCCCCTGTTTGGGCGGCGATCAATCCGTCGGTGTGGCATCAAGGTTGGACGGATGTCTTCGGCATTGGCGCTGAAGTTCGCGTGCGCGGACGTCAGGTTTATGCGGCCACTGATGCTGAGCAGGTTCGTGAGTTGATCAAGAAAACACAAGTCGACACGCGCGAGCGTGCGTGGCTGTCTTGGCAGCTTGTGATTGCTCTGGCGCAAGGCGAAGACGCCGGTACGGCGGGCAAGGCTTTGGCGCTTTTGATGAAAGCTCCGAACAATCCCGTCAGCGAAGATCTGATGACGATGACGGCGGCTCGATTGCTCTTCCAAAATGGTTTTTTGGATGCGGCCATCAAATACTATCAGCGCATCGGCAAAAAATCGGACTATTGGTTTGATGCTCAGGAAGAAATGGCTTGGGCCTTTATCCGTAAGGGCGAGCCGCAGAACTCGATTGCGATCACCAAAACTTTGGTGGCGCCGAATTTCGCGGCCGAAGTGGGTCCTGAGACGTTCTTCCTGCGATCTTTGTCGCAGTTGAAAGTCTGCGACTACCCGTCGGTGGTGGAGACTTTGAACTCGTTCCGCAATCGCTTCAAGCCGCGGGTTGCGACATTGAAGGAGCTCACAGAGCGTGCGGATACCGAGCAGGTGAAGCGTACGGTTCAGAAGATGAAGTCGGGTTCGGTGAAGCTGACGGACTTGGGAGCGGATGCGCACAAGCTGCCTCGCTACACGACGCGCGATCAGGTGCTGTTGCAGAACGTGATGACGGAAAAGGCGCTGGAGAAAGAGGCGCAAATCGCCGGCACATTGTATGCGCGTTCACTTGAAGGCGGCACAGGGCAAGTGGGATTTCAGGCGCGCCTTGAAGACTTTAAGAAGGCTGTCGAGGCTCGGGCTCAGGCTGCGCGTTCGGCGACTTATGCGCGAATCAAGGCATTGGCCGAAGAGGAAATCACTGAGGTCACCGGCATGCTTCAAAAGCTTCACATTGTGGAAGCTGAGTTGCTGCAGCAGATCTCAATTGCAGATCGAGTCATTGGTGCGACCAAGGGCACATCTTCGGTGAAGTCGGGAACAACGGGCAGTCAGGCTAAAGACACAGTTTGGTTCCCAGCTGAGTCTGAGACTTGGTTCGACGAGTACGCGAATTATAAAGTGGATATCAAGAAGGGCTGTGCGGCGGCGGGCCGATCTGGCGCGACGACGAAGCAGTAAGGAGAAACCATGTTTCAACGACTCACGTATTCAGCTGCGTTGATCGGTGCGATGGTGAGCGGCTTGATGGCTTGTAGCCCCGAGACGCCAAAGCTCGTGCCGCGACCGGAAGTGAAGAAGGAACGAGTTCGAAACGTCGGAACGCGAGTGACCTTCAACCCGCGTGTGGACATTTTGTTTGTTGTGGACGACTCGGGTTCGATGTCGACTCACCAACAGAACTTGTCCAAGAACATTCAGTTGTTCACCTCGGGAATTCAGTCCAACCAAATTTTGGATTACCACATTGGTGTGATCACGACGTCGATGGACTCATTTGGTCGCACACCCGGTCGAGGTCAATTGGTGGGTACGCCTCCTTACATTCAACGGAGCTCGCCCAATGGCATGCAGGACCTGGCCAAAAACTTGTTGGTCGGAACCGATGGTTCGGGACAAGAGAAGTTCTTTGAACCTTTGATGGCCGCGTTGACCCCGCCGCTTTTGACCGGTGGAAATGCAGGCTTTTATCGTTCGGATGCCTATTTGGTGACGGTCTTCATCACGGACACGGATGATCAGTCGGACAATCTTCAGGCCGACCAGGTCTATTCAAACATCCTGAATATGAAGGCTGGCGACAAAGAGAAGATCATCACGTATGGCGTGTATATCCCGTCTGTGGATCGTAGCTGTGATCGATCAGGTGAAGAAGAGCCTCGCCAACTGGAGCGTTGGTTTACGCTCACAGGTGGAAAGACGCTGGGACTTTGTGATCCGGACTATGGTCAAAAGTTGGCGGCGATCGGTGATGATTTGGCTGAGCGAGTGGGTAAGACCATGTATTTGTCGCGACCACCAGATCCGAACACCATCAGCGTGATCTATGGATCTCAAGTGATCCCGAACGACCCGGCTCGTGGATGGGTGTATGACCCAGTACGAAACGCGCTGGTGTTCGGCGACCAAATTGACTGGGTTCCGCAACCGGCGGGGACTCAGGTTGAGGTGGATTTCACTTCGGCCGTTTACTGAGATTGGTTGAAAGAGAAAGTGGATTTAAACGCCTCGTCGAAGTCGACGGGGCGTTTGCATTTGGGGATGAGGCTCCGCTTTAATCGAGTCCTCATTGAAGGAGGCGTTTATGGCAAATCAGCGTAAAGTTCATGAATCCAAGCAGGCGCCGGCGCCAATTGGCCCCTACTCTCAGGCTGTGGAAGTTAATGGCATGGTCTTTTGCAGCGGTCAGATTCCCTTGGATGCAGGCACGGGACAAATGGTGGGGCAGACGGTGAGTGAGCAGGCTGAGAAAGTGATGCAAAACATCTCTGCGGTTCTGAGCTCGGCCGATCTCACTTTGCAGAACGTGGTGAAGACGACGATCTTTTTGACCGACATGAACGACTTTGCGTCGGTCAATGAAGTCTACGCGAAGCACATGCGCGACAATAAGCCAGCGCGATCAACAGTGGCCGTGGCGGCTTTGCCGAAAGCGGCGAAGGTTGAAATTGAGGTCTTGGCCGTCAGAGGCTGACCTAATTCTTGGGGAGCAGGATGCTGAGACGCTGGATCAACTGGACTCGATTGAGGCTTTCGCGTCGTGATCTGGGTATCTTGTTGTCGGCGTCGGTCGTGATCTTTGTCTTTCTATTGGGCGTCTTGCTGGAGTACCGAGAAATTCGGCAGACGCCGGCTCATTCTTGGGTTGAAGAGGCCCAAGGCGATTGCGGCGTTGTGCTGACCGGTGGGGCGGGTCGCGTGCGTGAAGGCCTGGACCTCTTGGTGCGAGGTTCCATCCGAAAGCTCATCATTTCAGGCGTGAATCCGCAGGCGAAGTGGGAGCAGATCTTCCCGCAGTGGCCTCTCTATCTCGATCTTTCGATGGACGACATTGTGTTGGAGCGAAAGTCGCTGACGACTTTTGGCAATGCTCAGCAGAGCTTACTTTTGGCCCAGCAGTTGGGGTGTCGAAGTCTGGTTCTCATTACCTCGCAAACGCATTTACGTAGGGCTATGGCCACATTTCTTGAAGAGTCTAAGGTACCCATCCATGGTCGAGCTGTGCGCAATGCCTCGGCTGAAGATGATCGGATTGAGATTTTCGTCGAGGCCGTGAAGTACGTGTTCTATGACATCTGGGCCTTTTGAGTTTCGTTTCTTCTAGACTCCAGTCATTTAGAGGACTTGGCGAAAAGTAGGCATGAGTTTCCTGCTTCGTCAGGCCGATCATGTCGGCGCTCGAGTATTCGACTTTTTCGCCTACGTGCGCACCTTGTTTTTCATGGTGTATTTGAGTTTGCGCTCGGGACTGCTTGAGCAAACTCAGGGTATGCGGCAAGTCGTCTCGGTCATCAGTGCCCAGATTTATTTCACGGGCTGGCAGGGCTTGCCGCTGATTTCGATTTTGGCGTTGGCGACTGGTGGGATTGCGATCATTCAAAGTTCGACGCAATTGAGTTTGTTGGGTGGCAGTTCGATGGTTGGCAACATTTTGGTGCTGGTTATTGTCCGCGAAGTCGGTCCGCTTTTGACCGCACTCATGGTGATCGCGAGATCTGGAACCGCGGTGGCGAGTGAGCTTGGGACTATGCGCGTGAATCGCGAGATTGAGGCGCTTGAGATCATGGGGATACAGCCACTGTCCTATATCGTGTTTCCACGATTGGTGGGCGGCGTGATCTCTGTGGTGTGCTTGTCGTTCTACTTTAACCTTGTGGCATTGCTGGGCGGATTCTTTGTGAGCAAGGCTTTGCATGGGATGCAGCTGAGTTTCTATTTTGAATCGCTGGCCAATGCATTCGCAGTGGAAGATGTGTGGCTCTTCCTCGTGAAGTCGGTTTTCTCCGGCCTCATCATTTTTGTGTTGGGTTGCTACCAGGGCATGTCGGTTCAACACAGTTCACATGAGGTGCCGCAGGTGACGGCTCGAGCTGTCGTGCATTCGATCTTCGCAGTGACCGGATTCAATCTCATTGTGTCGCTTCTGTCGTACCTGAATCAACTCGTGCGCTTGGGGATCATATGATGGAGCGCAAGAGAAAGATCGAGAGTCTTGGCTTTGACCGGATGAGTTTTGGCTATGAATGGCGCAAAGAGCTTTTGCATGACATCACTCTGCAAATTCCATTGGGTAAGGCCTGGCACGTCGAAGGCCCGTCGGGCCATGGGCAAACGACTTTTTTGCGAGTGCTGGGCGGCTTATCGACCCCGACTTCGGGTGCAATGCTGATCAACGGCGAGAATGTGACGGAGATGAGCTTCGATGAGTTCCTGCCGTATCGCTTGGACCTCGGCTACACCTTTCAATCCGGCGGATTGCTGTCGAACCGAACCTTAGCCGAAAACATGGCGTTGCCGCTTTTGTACCATAAGCTTTGCAGTCCGGAAGAGGCCGAAGCAAAGATCCGTGCGTATGCCGAGCGGTTTGGATTCTTGAATATGGTGGATCAGCGACCTGCGTTTGTTTCGGCGGGTCTTCGTAAGCTTGTGAGCGTTTTGCGAACCTTGATGTTTGAGCCGAGCTTTTTGGTGATGGACGATCCCTTCTCGGGTTTCGATCAGCAAACGGCTCAGGCGTTGGTGAAATACCTGCGTGAGATTTGGGAAGATGGCTTTGTGAAGACCATGGTCTTTACGACAGCCGATAATACCTATGTGAGTGAGTTTCAGGCATCGATTCTGAGAGTCGAGAATGGCAAAGCCTACCTCGAAGAAAAGGCGGCCGCATGAGAGTGAAGTTCAATAAATACGAACGTGTCGCGGGTCTTTTTGTATTAGGCGCAGTCGCGGGCACCATCGTGATTGCGATTGGTGTCGCCGTCAAAAGGGGTTGGCTCGAGGCCAAACGAGAATTTGTAACGTCCATTCAAAGTGCGGAAGGCGTGCGGCCAGGCACGGCCGTGTTGATGCAGGGCCTGCGGATCGGCGAAGTGCGACAGGTCGAGTTGGTTTCAAGTCAGCAAGTTCGAGTGAATTTTGTCGTCGGTGAGGCGTATTGGGATAAGGTGCGCGAAGACTCTGTCGTCCGGGTCATGCGGCCCTTTATCATCGGCGATAAGGTTTTGGATCTCGGTGTGGGGAGTTCGGAGCGTGAAGTCCTCTTGGCCGGTGCGCAGATCAAGAGCGAGGTCAGCACAGATCTCATGGAGCTTCTCAACGGTCGTACGGTGGGGCCATTTGTCGAAATCGCGGGAAAAATGGCGGAGAATTTGAAGATCGTGGCGGAGGCCTTCTTAGATCCTGAGCGAAGCCGCGCGATGATCCGTATGTTTGATGAATTGTCGCCGCTATTGCGAAATGCGAATCGTTTAACGGGCGAAGCCAATAGAATTCTGGCGGGCGTGAACAAGCAAGACCAGCTCATCATCACGATCAATAACCTGGCAAAAATGACGGAAGAGATGAGTAAACTTTTGCCCATGGTGGCCAAGGACTCGCCAGAGATGCTTCAGCATCTCTCCAAAATCGCCAAGAACACCGCGGTTTTGACGGAAGAACTCAGTAAGGCTGTGCCGGAGATGCAGAAGATTGCACCGGAGCTACCGCGTGCCAGCCGTCGGGCGATCGAAGCTTTGGATGAAACAGTTGTGACACTCAAGGCTTTGCAAAAGTCATTTCTGCTTCGCGGCTCGGCAAGAGAAGTTCGCGAAGAGGAAGCGGCGAAGAACTCTGCGCCTCGCGATTCGGACGCGGCGACACAAGAGCGGCGACCGGCGGGGGACTGAGTGGGCGCACCGAGAGAGTGGACACCGGAAATGACATCGTTGTCATGGAATGTACTGGGCGCTGAGGGCGTCGCAGAACAAATTGCTTGGTCGCTTGAGGAGCGAGCTGTCGATGTTTATCAGGTCAATGGCGTGGAGATCCTTTCGCGTTGGTATCACTCGAATTGTGACGCGGATTTGATGCTCTGGTTGTCGTTGGATTCAAGAGTGATTCGCTTTCAGCTTTCCGTACACGGGCAAGTTCTGGATTGGAGCGCACGAGACGGTGTGCGCACCGGCGTGATTCTTGAGACGGAGGTCTCGCCTGAACCTGGAAGTGTGGTGGAGGAAATCCGGTTTGATGAGAAGATCGAACCGAAAGTGCTTTGGATGGGGCGGCGAGTGTTGCAAGCGGCGCCGCAATTGAAAAGCGAATGGCGCGAGATGATCGAAATTTGTTTGCGGCAAGGCCCGCGAGCGACGGGGAATGCGCCGCGCCTAGCGGCTCGACCTAACTTTTGGTCGCGCCTGAAAAGATGGCTTTTTGCCTAGGGCCATGGCAGCTTTGAGCTGTGAGACAAAGCGGCTTTGAGTTTGAATTTTTCCAAAGATTTTTGCTGAGTCGGCGTGCGGGCGCATTGGTGCGCAGTATCGCTTGGATTTCAATGACCGGCATTGCCGTCGGCGTGTTTGCATTGATCACAGTGGTCAGTGTGATGCACGGTTTTCATGACTCCATCCGCGCTCGGCTCTTGGCGGCTGAGCCCCACTTGGTGCTTCGAGGTGCGGATCTGCCACAGCTGGAAAGGGCCGATCTTGAATCGGCACTCGCGGAGTTTTCGGCGAAGGCTTATCCTGTGGAGTGGCAAGATGTGGTCATTCGCACGGCGGACGGGGTGTTTTCGGGTGCTGAAGCCAAGGGGCTTTCGCGCGAGGCGATCGAGTCTTTGATGGAGTCTGTGTCCGAGGCTGCGCACCGTGAATCGGTGGATGTTCCGGAGTTAGGCAAAGGTCGCGTGCTACTTGGTGTGGACTTGGCGCGAGGCATGGGCGTCTTTGAGGGCGATAAGGTGACGGTGATTTCTCCCGAGGCCTTGTTGCTTCCAGAAGGCGAAGCGCCGCGCTTTGAACGCGTGACGGTTGATCGCTTGGTGATGACTAACGTTGCGGATGTGGATGCCAAGCTCTTTGTTTACGAGCCTGGGCAGAGCTTGCTGGGCTTAAGTGGCGAGGCGGCAAGTCTTTCACGAGGCTGGGAGATTTGGCTTCAGCGTCCTGGCCTCGCACCGGAGGCGCAAGCGAAATTGCTGAACAAGTGGCCTGAGCTAAAGGGCCAAACCCATTGGGTGCAAACGTGGGGCGAGCGAAACTCGACTTTGTTTCAAGCCTTGCGCCTTGAGATCTTCGCCATTGGTTTGTTCTTAGGACTTTCGACTTTGATCGCGGGATTTTCAATTGTGACGGTTCTCTTGATTCTCATCACGCACAAGACCAAAGAGATTGGTCTATTGATGGCCCTCGGACTTTCACGTAGTGAAGTGCGCTCGCTTTTCACGCGAATTGGCTTGCTGCTGACGGGTTGCGGAGTGGGGGCGGGTTCCATTCTAGGCGTGGCGTTTTGTTTTTGGTTGGACTCGAGAAAGTCTTCAATCTTGCCGGATTTTTATTACGACACCACAATCCCTGCGCATGTCGATCCCTTGTTTGTCACACTGGTTGTGACCTTGGCACTGGGGCTTGGATTTTTTGCGAGTTGGTTTCCTTCAAGACGCGTGACGGATCTCATGCCCGCCGAAGCGATGCGAAAGATGCCACAATTATCGCGCGTCTCTCCTTGAATTCAGCTTAAGTCGCGACGTCGAAGTCACGAAGTGCATCCGTCAGGCTCGTCTTCAAATTCGTCGATGCTTTTCTTTGGCCAATGATGAGTGCGCAAGGTGTGCCGTATTCTCCGGCGGGAAACTTTTTGCTGACAGTACCGGGAATCACAACAGAGTTGGCGGGCACTCGACCCTGATAGGTCTTTGGTGTGCTCGATGTGACGTCGATGATTTTGGTGCTGCCTGTGATGGTGACACCGGCGGCGATTACTGCGCCTTCTTCGATGTGCACGCCTTCAACAAGAATAGCGCGTGAGCCGATGAAGGCATTGTCTTCGACGATGACGGGTTTGGCTTGCACAGGCTCCAAGACGCCGCCGATGCCGACGCCCCCGGAGAGGTGCACATGCGAACCAATCCAGGCGCAGGAGCCCACGGTCGCCCAAGTGTCGACCATGCTGCCTGAGCCGACACGTGCACCGATGTTGACGTAAGAGGGCATGAGGATCGCGCCGGATTCAATGAAGGCGCCTTGGCGGACCAAGGCTTGAGGTACGACGCGTACACCTTCATCGCCCTTCCAGGCCTTCAGTGGAATTTTATCGACATAGCGGAAGGGTCCGCACTCGATGACTTCCATTTTCATTAAGCGAAAATGCAACAAGATGGCTTCTTTCAACCAAGTGTTGACGCGAAACTCTCCGGAGACTTTTTCCACCACACTGAGGCGGCCTTGATCCAGACCTTGAATTGCATTGGCAACGGCCGTCTGCAAATCGGCTTTCTCTGTTGTCGAGAGCTGATCAAGGCCACTTTGGAAGGCGCGAGAGATGAGGGCTGTGTTCATACGAGTTTCTCCAGTGTTCTTAGGCCATCGATCACAGCGATTTTGTGTCGTCGAATCACTTCATTGAGCGCAAGGCCTCGTTCAATTTCGTAGGTCAGCGTCGGGATTCCGCGCTCAAGCGCCGCCCAAGTTCCCAAACATCCGGGAGTTGAATAGCCAATGTTGGGCTCGATGCGATCACCTGTGTGACGAGCGATGCTCTCGGCCACTTGTGTGCAGAGCTTCGAGTTGGGCGCGTCGTTGACGTTCAGCATGGGCTTCCAGGAGTGAAGGCTGATGATGAGCTGAGGCTTGTTGTTGAGGATTTGTTCGGCGAGGTGGCGAGTTTCAGGCTCGCTCATCGCATGAGGCCCGGGTTGATAGCGTTCGGTTTGTGCAATCGGCGACCAGTCTTGGGTGTCCATGTTGCGATTGAGATCAACTCCTGCGCCATTGCCTCGAGTCTTCATGAGGACGCCGTCGGGATTCACTTCGGTGATGAATTGCAAAGTGAGTCGGAGGCCAAAGGCCGCTGTGGAGATTGCTTCGGCCAACAAGGCTTGAGCGAGGGCCACGCCTTCGACTTCATCACCGTGCACACCTCCAAGAATGAGGACGCGAGGTGCTTGCTCGCGCGACCAAGTGTGGCTCAAGAGCGGAAGTCCCAAGCGAGATTGGCCGATGACTTGGATATTCGGCACATCAGACGATGACTGCGAAGACGAGGGGCGCGAGCTCATTTTGCACCTTTCAAGAGATCGTGCTGGGCGGAAACCAACTCTATATCGATCCCCTCAAAGCTCGGCAAGTTGGCATCCTTCATCAGTCGTTGAGCCGTGCTGTCCATCTGCGGAGACGCGTCTGTAGCGAATAATCGGAGTTGAGCTTGGGAGTTTGCGGAGGGTTTAAGCCGAAGAGAGTGAAAATCCTTCTCGAGTTGGCGGCCAATGGCCTCGGCCGAATCCACAAGGCGAATGTCGCCACCGACGGCGCGTTGCAGGCCGGCGGTGAGTGCCGGGTAATGCGTGCAACCCATGATGAGCGTATCGATCTGTGCGGCGATGAGCGGCTGCACGTAACGATAGATGATGAGGTTGGTGACGGGATCATCCTCCCAGCCTTCTTCCACTAGTGGCACCAGCAAAGGCGCGGCTTGTTGGTAGACAAGAACTTGAGGATCGCGAAGATGAAGGGCTCGCACATAGGCTTTGCTTTGCACGGTGGCACGTGTGCCGAGAACGCCGATGCGTCGTGTTTCTGTTGCGGCCAAAGCGGCCTCGGCACCGGGTTCGATGACGTTGTAGACGGGCACGTCGAGGCGATCGAGATGAAGTGAGTCGAGCGTGCTGGATGCGGAGTTACATGCGACGACGACGGCTTTTACGCCGAGTTTTTGCAGCTGCAAAATGTTGGCGAGGCTGTAGCGGCGGATGGTGTCGGGGCTCTTTGTTCCATAGGGAAGTCGAGCTGTGTCGCCCAAGTAAATCCAATTTTCTTTGGGGTGAAGCTCGCGCACGCGACGAAGCACGGTGAGTCCACCCAAACCAGAGTCGAAAAAGCCAATCGGGCGAGAGTCCGCTGATTTTTGTGCTTCACTCATGCGCCACCTTCTTGGTCGCTGCGATAACGAAAAAGCAAACTCACAAAGAGATCGACGGTCATGGTGAGTAAGGCCATCGCGAGGAGTGATGGCAAAAAATCCAACGGCGCTTCCCAAATCGGCGCGAGATCCATTTGGGGTTCAAAAAATTCAAGCAAGGCGGCGTGAAACATCATGAGGCCGAGCATGGCGAAGACAAAAAGTCGGTGTCGCTTAAAGAATGCACGCGAAGCTTTGAGCGCGTCGACTTCGCCTCGGCGGTAGGAACGATCAAACATCACGATGTAGGGCACAGGCAGGAGACGAATGAATTCCCAAATCGCGGGTAGCAAAAGCAGCGGCACGCGCCAAAGTGTGGCGCCGAGCGAGCGAAGGGACTCGATCAACAGCAGCGAAAACTCGTTTCGATCGGGAAGAAGCGGGCGGGGGTGAATGCCTTGTGAAATGAAGGTCAATCGACCGGCAAGACCCAGTAGTTCGATGATCGAAAGTAGGCTGAGGCTGGTGAGCACGAGCGGTACGTGATCGGGGTGATCTTGAAGGCCGAGGCGAAAGTGGAAGAGATCGTCGAGGCCGCGGGCAGCAAGTGCCGCAAAAAAGCTCACGCCGAGCAGGGCGAGGCCTCGTGCGCGGAGCACTGCGACGGACTGCTGAAAAATGAAGCTCGAAAGCGAGGCTTGAGGCTCTGGCGTCACAGGTCTATGCTAGCGAGGTCGCGGCCAATCGCCAACGCGACATTTGCTCCGGTGGCGAAATTGGTAGACGCACAGGACTTAAAATCCTGGGACGGGTCACACTGTCGTGCCGGTTCAATTCCGGCCCGGAGCACCAGCTGATTTCTGATTCGACTATCGACCTAACTGATCGAGCCAACTGTTGGAATTGATCTTACAAAAACGGCAGGAACGGATCGCGTTCCGGATCGTCGGTCTTCGCTTGCGCCACAAGTTTCTTGAACTCTTCTTGTGTGAGCGACTCTTTGCCTTCGGGAGTGGACTCGAAGAGTTTGTCGAAGGCGCGTTTAGAATCCGTCGGCGTGGGGCGACGTGGGCTGAGGCGCTTTTTCTTTTTGGTCTCGCCGGACTTGGCGGCCATCATCAAGTCTTTGCTTGGTCGATCCAGCATGGTGACCAGCATTTGAAATCCTGAGCGCGCTTCATCGCGCGTGAGCTTTCCGTCACCGTTGGTGTCGAGTTGCAAGAATAGATCTGAGGCGGCTTCTTGCCGAGTGGGAGTTTCCGAATCGCCGGCTGCTGAATCCATCGAGACACTTTGGCAGGCGCTGAAACTCAGCAGCGCGAGGCCCGTCAAAATCATTCGGCCAGCGAGCTTTGTGAGCAGTGCGAAACGCGAAGACTGTAACATAAGCACTCCTTGAGGTTTCGAATGGACGCTTGGACTGAGTATGAAATGGGCCTCGCCCGAGGTCACTGTTCCCTTGGTCGGGGAAGCGCTGCATCCGGAGGCAACGAATTGAGTAGGTCGTGGCGCTAAGGAGTTGATCGCAATTTATCGACGACGAGGCACAGCGATGGGGTTTTCGTCGGGATCGATGCGGTAGATCATCAATTCAAATTTCTTGTTCAAAGTGTGGTACACGCGGGCTCGCAACTCTGGGATGTAGCGAAAGTGCGTGAAGTAAATGTCGGGCTCGCGCGAGAGAATTTTGCCGTTGGTGCCGAAGCATTTGTAGTTTTCGTTGGGCTGAATGCGAATGCCGCCGCGAGCGTCGATTTCGGTGATCACGCCAAAGGTTTCTTGTTCGCGTGGCGCAAACCAGCCTCGCGCGATGAAGCCCACGCGATCGCCGACGCGCAAAAGGCTGCCGCCTTTGTCGAGATTTCGAATTTCGAAGAGCGCGGGCTTAAGAGCCATAGTTTCTGTATCGGCAAAAAGTCGGGCGGACTTTGGTCGAAGTGCTTGCAATAGTGCGAATGCTCCAGTGTGTGGGCCGTGAGATCGAATTGTTTTGAGAATTCATCCCGTCGCGCTCTCATCAGGTGATGCAATCGAATCAAAATGAGACAGTGGTGAATCTCGCCTTACAAGGTGGCGGATCGCACGGCGCATTCACTTGGGGCGTGTTGGACCGACTGCTTGAGGAGACTTGGCTCAAGTTTGATGGGCTCAGCGGTACAAGTGCGGGTGCCGTGAATGCGGCGCTGATGTTGGATGGTTGGGCCGAGGGCGGGCGCAAGCGGGCTCGAGAAAAGCTACGTGAGTTTTGGACGGCCGTTGGTGAGTATCATACCTTCACGCCATTTCGACGACATCCTCTGGATGTGTGGATGGGGCGATTTGGTTTTGATCTTTCGTTTTCCTATCACGTGTTCGCGTCACTCTCGCACTTGATCTCTCCATATCAGTGGAATCCGACGAACATCAATCCAGTGCGTGGATTGCTTGAGCAGCACATCAACTTTTCGAGGCTTCGCGAATTTGCCGACGTTAAACTCTTTGTGTCGGCGACTTGTGTGGAGACCGGACGCATTCGCGTCTTTCGGCGTGAAGAGTTGGATTTAGGCGCGATGCTGGCGAGCACGGCATTGCCATTGATGTTTCATGCGCCCGAGGTCGATGGACAGCATTATTGGGATGGCGGCTTTGTTGGAAATCCGGCGCTGTATCCGATTTTTTATGAGTGCGCGGCGACGGATCTTGTGGTGGTGCAGATCAATCCACTTCGGCGTGATGCGGTTCCTAAAACTGTCTTCGAAATTCAAGATCGCATGAGCGAGATCGCGTTCAATGCGTCACTGGCGAGTGAAATGCGGGCGATTCACTTTGTGAATCGTCTCATCGAGAAGGGGGCTTTGAATCAAGAGCGATATCGCAAGGTGTTCGTACATCGGATTGAAGCCGAGGATGAAATGCGCCCGCTAGGAAGCGCCACCAAGCTCCTCATTGAGCCGGAGTTCTTGGAGCGCCTGTTTGGTTTTGGTCGAGCGGCGGCCGATGTTTGGTTGCAAACCCATGTCAGTCATCTGGGCCGCGAATCCACGGTCGACATTCCCTCAATGTACTTGGCCCACAAATGAAAAAGGCGACGCCCGTTTCGGTGCGTCGCCTGAGATAATGATTTGGATTCGCGGTGAGCTTAGTTACCGCCGCCACTCCACGAATCGTGTGGATTCGACGAAGAGTGAGAGTAAGTCGCGCGCGGAGCTGAGATCTGCGCATCAGAACTCACAGCGAAGCTCGGCAGCTGACCGTCAGAGAAACCTCCGCGTGTGATGCTACCGGGGTGACTGTAGTTCACGACAGTTCCTTCATCGACGATGAAGTGACCGCGGAAGGCGCGCTCGCCCAAGCCGTAAAGATCGCCGCCACGCTTGCCGCCTGAGAAGGCCACAGCGTCGGGATATTGATCGACAGACAAAGTGCCTTCCTCGATCCACTGCTCGCGCGGAGTGCCTTGTGACAGCACAGTCTGACGATCAGCCACTTGATGATTGTTGGTTCGCTGATGTCCAACTGTCGTCAAGATGTACGACCAATTGGTGGGTTGCTTCGAGTAGCCGCTACGATTGGCGTCGCGATACGCTTCCTTAGCGTAGATTTTGATGAGCGGCGTGCCGATCGGCAACAGTGATCGCAAGTAAGCGATGCTCTCGTTATCGACGCGTGTGCAACCTTTCGAGCGAATCGAAGTGAAGAGACCGACGATTCCGCCCCAGAAAGAGTCTTTGAAGTCGATGAAGGACTTCTTGTCAGCTCCCCAGCCGCCGGTGCCATGGGTCCACTGACCGTTGGGATTGGGGCCGATCTTTGCCGTATACCATCCAAAGGCGCCACGCATTTTGCCGACACCATTGGGCATGTACTGACTGTCGAACCATGCGCGGCGGTTGCCGGGAGCCGGTACGGGCGGATAGCCGGGCTTGTACCAAGCCGGGTAGACGTGCGCGGGAGATTCGTAGAACTTCTCCCAGCTGGTGATGCGATAGTGACCGACGTCGGTGCGCGTGCCGTCGTCATCTTGACCGTTGACCACGTCGAACTCGGCGAGCATGCGGTTCACGCAGCCTTCCGTTGGCAAGCAACGCTGATACACGCGCAGCTTTTCCGTTGCGACGTTGGTGACGACAAAGAGTCGGTTGGCGGGAGCTGCGGGTTGTGCCGGAGCTGCACCTGGGCTTGTCGGAATGCTCGTCGTCGCGGCGGGATCAACCTGCACGCGCTGACTGCTCAGATGTTTGAGTGAGGTGTAAAGTGTTTGGCCCTTTGGGGCTGTGCCGCGAGTTTGAATCACGCGAATCTCCACGAATCCGGCTTCGCCTTGCGGCTGCGGATTGAGGATTTCAACTTGATCATTGATTTCGAGAACTCCGGCGATGTTGGAGGCGGTGACCTCGGGGCTCGTGCGGGCTCGCAAGCGATCAGCCGCCACGTAGGCAGTCTGACCTTGCTGAGCCGCCGGGCGCGGCGCGGGTGCTTGAGCGCGCGGAGCGGGAGCTGTGGCTGTGGGCTCGCTCGATGGGGCTTGTGGAGCCGGTGCTTGCAGATCGCCGACTTGAGCTTCGATCGCGGGATCACCCGTGTGTGGTGCGATTTGATCGTCGGGACTCATTTCGTGGCGTGTGCAGGCTGCGCTTGAAATCATCATGGCTAAAGCCAATGTCCATAGCGAGCGTCGCCAAGGTCCGTATGAAGATCCAGCGTGGATCGATTTTGCTGATCGAAGTGTAGCGTTATTCATGACGACAAACGTCCTTTCCAAAAAATCCTCTTTCAAGTTGTCGAGGCTCGAGGAGAGCAAGCCTCGCGCCAAGTGCGACCGAGTCGAGGACCGCGAGATTTGATTTGAAATCCATTTTGAAGTGGAGTCGGGGAGAGCGGAGAAAAGTCTTCAGGAGTGCGAGAGAATTCTCCACACTTGTGGTTGAGCAGATCTCGGCAAGAAGGTGTTCGCGCATATTGGGCCTTCGAAAAGGCCCGGCGTGAATCGTTGAAATAGCTGCCCCAAAGTCATGGGCTCAAATCAGAGTGTGGTTGCGCGAGGCCGCGGCGTCGATGTCGGATCGGGTTGACGCGAAAGCGGCGGTGGCGGCGTGCTTGCGGGTGGCAAGATGTGCAGCATGAGGGGGCGTCGCGCCTGATGTCGCGTGCGAACGAACTCGGCAACTTCTTGCATATAAAGGTCAGATGAAACGGCCAAGCAGCCGGCTGTCCAATTGAAGGCGACGTTCAAGAAGCCTGCGCAGCGAAACCAACGATCTGGTCCGTGAATGCCGATGTCGCTGCCTGTGTAGCCCTGCGAGCGTTGCTGGGCCGTGGGATAACCAACATGCATGAAGAGCCCATATTGAGCACTTCGACGCGCGGGTGTGAGCGGGTAGCTTCCCAGAGGCGTCTTGCGATCACCTTGCACGCGCTTGTCGAGTCCCTTCGAACCTAGGGATAAATCATAGTTGGCAACGCTTCGCCCATTCTCGCACAAGAAGAGAACTTGAATGTCGGTGAGTGCGACTAAGGATGTGCCGCGATTCTGACAAGGGTCCTGCGCAGGCAATGACTTGATCAGGCGCAACTGCCGCGGCGGCGTGAGCATGGGACAATTGTCTTCGTCGTACTCCACCACTTCTTCATCTTGATCTTCAGGCTTGGGTGTTGGCGATACGGTGGGGAGTGCGCCTGTGCCTGTGCTGGTGCGAACAAGCTGTACACCCGAGGCATCAAAGCCCTGTGCGCGTAGGATCTCGCGAGTCACCTCTGGAGCCAGGAACTCCGCAGGCGAAGGGCCGCCAGCGGCCAGCGCCTGAGCGCTCAATAGCCCGGTCGCGAGTGTCAACGGAGCAGACAGTAAAAAACTCAAGATCATGCTCGAACGCGATTTCACAAAGAGCCTCGTTTTCTCTGATCGGGCGGGGATCATTGGGGATCGATCTCGAAACTATGCAAAGCAGAATCTGTGCAAAGCATTGGCCTAAAGCTTATGGCCTCTAGGCCTCGAGAGGGCCTCGTGAAGCCCGCCGATCTCTACAAACGGGAAGCATTTTCATCGGCCTTGCCGAGAATCGTCGGGTCACATCGGGCTCAACGTTCGATTTCGAATTCCACGCGGCGATTGGCTTGGCGACCTTGGTAGTTCGCATTGTCGGCGATGGGACGAGCTTCGCCGTAACCGATGGCGGAGATCTTATCGGCCGGAAGTCCGAACTTTTCGACGAGGCGAACGCGAATCGCGGTGGCGCGTCTAAGACTCAAGCGTTGGTTGTACTCATCGCGGCCCACGCTATCGGTGTGACCTTCAATGACTAGTTTCTTGAATGCGCCTTTGAGTGCTGTCGCCAATTCCTCAAGCACGGGATCGTAGTTACCGATCATTTTGTCGCTATCGAACTCGAAGTGAATCGCCTGCGTGCGGAAGCGTTCCAAGATCTGCGCGGAATTTTCTCCGCGAACTCGCGTGAGGTATTCACTGCGATGCGGTTCGGTCGCCGACATCCAGGTCGGTCCAAAGGCATAGTTGAGTCCCACATAGAGACGCCAATCAGGAGATGCGACACCTTGTTTGATTTCCGTCCCGCCGCCTGCGTGCAAAGAGAGATTCGTATTCCAGTCATGCTTTGCGCCGACAATCCATTCCAGAGATGTGAGGCTTCGCTCTGCAAAGCCTGAACTGCTCTCGGCAGGTGTTGCCGCAAAAACTTCTGTGACGATCTTTGTGCTCGATTGCGGGAGATGTCGGCTGGCCGCCGCCGATGCGATCCACTGTGAACCCAAGGGATCAGCGATCGAGCCAGGAATTTTTGTGCCCTTTTGTCGGCTTCGGTGGCCGATGTTGAGTCCGTAAGACCAAAGGCCTTGGCGAGTGTCGGCCGCCAATTCAAAGTTCAATGTTGGTCCGGCGTTTCGACCTGCAAACGGTGAGTCCTGAATTTGATTGAAGTTGGTCGAGAAAACTCCCGCAATCCCACCGTCGTCATCGCCCCAGAAACGATACTTGGTGTTGAGGCGAAGTTCGGTGACACCTGTTGCGGCGAACTCGCCACGACTGCCGCTTTGATCGCTGACACTTTGTCGCAAGACTTGCGGAATACTGAGTCCGATGTCCCAGTTCGGTGTGAGACCGAGCCCTGCGTTCAAATCCATCGACGTCAACGTGTCATTGAACTTCAAGCGATTGCCACTGGGTTGATCATAGTCCGGCAATGAATTGACGGCGAGGTTGAGAAAGAGCCCCAGGTTCACGATGCCGGGCTTCAGCGTTTCCGAGCTTTGCACGGTCACGAAGTCCAAGCCGCTGGTGGTGGGATTGAAGTTTTGCGTGTCAACGCCAACGACGTTGGCTGATGATACCGCGGGCACGAGTGCGAGCCAGAAGCTGATGGTCAAGCGAGTGAGAGATGAAGACTTGCGAGTTCGCTTTGTTGGCACGATCCAATTTTGGAGCGCGAAGATCGAGATGGATTCTTGCCAAAGCCCGAGTCCCAGTTTCGTCAACGCCTTTCTCGGCGAGTCGATCATCGGCTTTGTGATGCGTTGCTTTAGGTCGATGCTAGAAAGGATGAACGTCATGCTCTTGATGAAAGCATGATTGACGAGCGCATCCAAGTCACTTTTGCTGTGTGGGTTGAGCGCCAAAGTCCGCCTCTGTGGAGGGGAGAAGTTTGTGCCCTCAATGAGTCTCAAGGCTTCATGCAGGTCAGTTGCAAATGCAGGTCAGTTGCAAATGCAGGTCAGTTGCAAATGCAGGTCAGTTGCAAATCACACGAGCGAGTCCGTGGAACGAGGAGGAATTCATGTTTCAGAAATGTCAGTCGCAAGTTCAGTTGAAAGTTCAGCGTGCGAGTCGCAATGCTTCGATGGCCAGCGCCCTTCGTATGGCAGTGGCCTTGGGCTTTGTTGTGAGCCTTGGGATCATGGCGGCAATGCCCGCGGCGCAAGCGGCGACTCGCTCTGATTCCACGAGTGGTATGAGCTTTGGAGCTTTGGGTGGGATGTTGGTGCCGAACAAAAGCGGAACGGCCGCGCGGCCGGGCTTTGGTGTGCATGTGGGTGCGCAGTTGGGAACCGAGTTTGGCATCGGTGGCTACTATCTTTCATCGAAGAAGGATGAAGGCGGAACCGTTGGTCAATTCGACATGGATTTGTTTGGTATTGAAGGCGTGTACAGATTCGAGGGCGAGGCCAAAGGCGGATACTTTGGTGGCCGGCTCGGGATCTCCAAAATCAACGTGGGTTCAGCGACGAGCCAGGTGAATATGTCGCCTTACCATATCGGCTTCATCGGCGGATATGATCGCTTCCTGACCGACTTCATTTCGATCGGTGGTGAGCTGGGCTTTTATTCAGTAGGTAAAGGTGAGTCGACTCCGCAAAGCGGTGTGACGGTGACGGTCGATTCGTTTACGGCACTGAGCTTTTTGGCGAGTGTAAAGTTTTGGCTTTGATGAGTTGATGCCGAATTTGGGCCCGTGCTGATTCTGACGAGGCTTCAGTGATTGTCGTCGAGATCTGTGCGGGCGCATTCGGTGCTGATTCGTTGGAGCGGTCATTCGCCGTCTCGGAACGAACTTCGATTGAATTTTCAGTTGTCGAAGTTGCGGAGATTGAAGTTGGTCTGGTCGATGAATGGGCCGTCGTTTGCGTCATCATCGAGGTCGGCTGTTGGCAGACGACAAAGGTGTAAAGACCTGCGGCGAGAGTGAGTGAGAGCGAACTCTTCCAATAATCTCTGAGCCAAAACCAAGAGCCCAAGGCATCTTTCACGTCGCATATTCTCCGTTGTGAGCCTTCGCTCGTCCTGCAAGTCCCTCATGGTTCGGGTCGTTCGTAGGGCGAGTCGATGGGGCGGGTTGCGCCTTGTCGACCGTCTCGACGGCGCTGCACCTGCTGTTACGAGCTGATCTTGCTTACATTGACGCGCAAAATCAGCCCGAGGTCAATGTCGCCCGCGACCTAAGTCGCAAGCTCATTGCCTGAGCAACTTCGTCAAGCTTCGTGGGCTTGATGCCTCGACTTCACGTGATACTTGAAGTCAGTGGACGACTCACAAATCCGTGATCGCCTGCATTGGCTCGGAGATCGCTTTGCCATAGGTGTCGCTGATGGATACGGCCCGAAGCTCATAGAGGCTTTGTGGCTTTAGACCCTTCAGCATGACGTTATGCTGAGTGCGCAGAATATTGTCGGATTCGCTCAGTCCTTCGCTTCCATCCGCGCCTCGCCACGCCACTTGCGAAGTCGCAGGAATGTCGGTGGTCCAAGTGATCATGAAGCCATCATTGAACTTCTCGAGCACCGTAAAGTTGGTGATCTTCGGAACAACGCCTTCTTTACACGGGTTCATCACGGCTTCGTTCGGGAGTGCGAAGTTTTCATGCGAGAGTGGAGCCCAGCCTCGTGCCAGAAGATCTTTGTAGGCCTTTTGGGGCTCGGAGTTTTTGTCGGGATTGAACCAAGTCGAGTTGCCCGTCAATCCGCAGGCCGCGTCGCGACCGTTTACCAGGTCTTTGCGGTTAGGATTCCATTTCCGCATGAGCATGATGAGCGAGATGTGATAGCGCGGTCCTTGATAGTACTCGAGCACCATCGGAAGCTCAGTCGCGGAAGTCAAATTGACAGGCGTGGCCGCGCAGGCAAGGCGCGTGGGGTGATCCCCGTCATTGTTGATATGAGGCTCATAGAGGCCTTCGGAGTTTCGCAGTTGTAAGACGGCACCATCGTCGGAGAGCAGTGCGAACTCGTAGAGGCCTTCGTGTTGCTCGGGTGCGAGGCGCAGAATCGACTTGAATCGCAAGGCGAAGAACTCGATCAAGGTGTTTTGGGAGTCGTCTTGCACGGCTTGGCCTGTGGGGCTGATGAATCCCAAGTGAAAGAGTCGAGTGGGCACATTCAGTTGCGAGAAGAAGAGACTTCGATCGGACCGTTTTCCGGTGCGAATGAGGTCCGCCGCTTTGTAGGTGCGTGCTTGGTTCGCCTCGCGCCAGAAAAGTTCAGCCTTCAGTCCGAGGTTTGAGCGTGGATCGGGTTGGCCTGGACCCATGGGGTCGCAGACCATTTTGTTGATGGGATAGAGATTCACGTCGAGCTTCGACATGCGAATTTCTGCGGGTGCGACTTCGGAGTTGGTCGAAAGACGTGTGCAACCCGCGCCCACACTGAGTGCTGCTGCCGTGAGCGCGAGGGCGAGGCCGCTTCGCCAGACTTGGTTGCGCTCTTCCGGGAGCGCGGTTCCAGATCTTTGCTTCAACCGAAGGGGGCTTTGATCTCTGGTCTCCGTCGGTTGCGGGAATGGACTTCTGTTTCCCATTTTCGTCCTCCATGAATCAATTTGTGGCCCGGGTTGTCTCCGCCGTGGAGTCGGAATCGAACATCGGGCTGACTTCACAAGTCTGCACGCGCGGGGAGAATGTGACGAGATGTAGAACTTTGTCGATTTTTGCTAACTTTTGGCGGACGCAGCGGAATTTCACTTATATGCGACTTGAGTCGAGCTTTGCTCGGAGTTGTCTAATCGGCTTGCGGTGAATGTTGATGGAATCGACGCTTCTCCTTGAAATTCTTGTGAGATAGAATCTCGAAATGCGTCGCTTGTCTGACTATGAGCCATTCACTTCGGGACTATTGAGTTTGATCGCACGTGAGACGCGTTTCAAATCGCGACCTCGGCTTGATCAAATTTTGGCAGAAGAACCGCGACTGATCGTGGTGTTTTCACACTCTTCGCCGTTGAGTTGGTTGCCCGCGCCTTGCCTGCTCACAGCGCACGCTTGCGCGCGAGGCGGCGGGGCGCGCACGCCGGTTGCGGTGATGGATAAGTTCTTTTACAGCGTGCCGCCGCTTCGTTGGCTTGCGGAATGGATTTCTCAAAATGAAAAGCCACTGAATTTCGATGAGTTGGTGGAGAGATTTCAATCCATTGATCGCGGTGATCTGGTGGTGTTCCCAGAGGGCTCGAACTGCTTTTTTGGACCGCCTGAGGAGATCCAGGAATTTCGCTCGCCGCGTTTTATGGAGCTTGCGATTCGAACGCGAACGCCGCTTTTGACGGTGGTGCATCGAGGCAGTGAGAGCTGGGGGTTGAAGCTCAAGGTTTCAGCGGAACAATATGAGCAAATGGTCGAACATTGGAAGTTGCCGGAGTTTGCGCAGAACTTTTTAGGTGATCGACTAAAGCGGAGCGGACTCTTGGTGTTGCCATGGCTGCCTAAACCCATGCCTCGATTTGCGATGCTTGCGGATCTGTATCGACCGCGTGAACTCGAGTTATCGAATGATGTCGAGATCAGGCGACAGCAAGTGGCTGAGGAGGCGGAGCGCGTGAGGGCGCACATGCGTGAGCAGCTGAGCGAACTCGACACTTGGCTTGCAGAGACGGCGGTTGAAGATGTGCGAGAGACTTAAACCCAAAATTGTCGAGCGGCTGAAATGAATGACGTGAAGTCCAAAGCTCAAATCGCAGATTCTCCATCATCGACTTGGCCGACCGGTATTCACCGTCAGCTGGATCTCATTCAGCGTGGGCAATTGGATCGTTTCGTTGTACGCCTAAAATCCGGCGCCTTGGTGATGGGCGAAACTCAACCGCTCATCGGCTACTGTCTGTTGCTTGCGGACCCCGTGGTGCCGCACTTCAATGCGCTGACGCAAGAAGCGCGAGCCCAATGGGCGCTGGATTTAGGTGCGATCGGCGATGCTCTCCTCGAGGAATCGGGGATTTTGCGCGTGAACTATGAAACTTGGGGCAACCTCGATCCGGCACTGCACACGCACATCGTACCGAGATCCAAATTTGAAGATGCGGAAAAAGGGCGATTGCCCGCACGCGAAGCTTATGACTATGCCAAAAGCCCGCGCTTTGATCTTAAAAACGTTGAGCATCGAAATTTGCTGGAGCGACTTCGTGCTCGACTTCGGCACCTAGCGGTCTGATTCGCTGTCGTCAGTGAGCTTTGAGAGTATGGGAAAATCCGCCTCGGCGATTCGATACTCGAGACGATCGTCTTGTCCGCGTTTTTCAAAACTGTTGGGATCGCTGGGCCAGGCGAGGAGATCACCACGGCGCCAAGTGGGCTCGGCCGCCTTTCGACGCTGAGGAAACCAAGACAGAAACGCTCGCTCGCCGTCAAAGCAGGCGAGGGCGCGAGATTTGCCTTTTTCGGCGAGCACATCACCCACCAAGCGAAGCTGCAGATTGGACTTCGATGTCGGTGGCGTTGATTTGCGCGCGAGTAGATACGAAAAAGTGAGGCGTGAGTTTTTCATCGGCAGGTGAGTTTCGAGATCCGCCCACCACGAGGGCGCGGGATAGTCGATGGCGTCGTGACACCAGTCGCGCTCATCGCGAAGCAAGGGGCAAGGCTTGGCGTGTGGACAGGGTGCCCAGATCTGAAAGCCCTGAGCGAAGAGCTGTTCGCGACGCGCTTGCAGACGTCGGGAGTCTTCGCGTGTAGAGGGCTCAATGATCATCAGAGCTTCGAGATCGAACACCCAGCTCGGCAATTCAGTATTTTCTGTGAGGACGTTGGCCAGCACCGCGAGAGTGGATTCGGGATTGGCAAGCTGGGGTGGGCGGACCTCGAGGCGCGCAGAAACTGTTCGCGTGTGAGGGGGCAGTTGGCCGATCGTGACGGCGAACTCGAGAACAGCTGATGACACATCGCGAAGTTCGAGGCTCTTCCAGTTGTGAAGGAGGTTCAGCGCTTGCGCGGCGGCTCCACTTCCAGAGCCCAGGTCATAAAGGTGATCCAGGCCCTCGAAGAAGCCCAGGTGGCGACCGCGTTCGCCGGCGGCAAAAACGCGCGTGAGGTTGAGCGGATGAAAATAGCCCAAGAGAGCATGGCGGGCCCAGGGCTCGTGCCAGGGCGAGCTTGAGGTGGGCGAATGAATGTAGAAGTCCGAGAGCTTGAGCACGTGTTCGGCAAGTTGCTTGGTGGTGAGCGAGTTGGCGGGAGCGGGAAGGCGTGACTTGAGATCTTCAAGCTCGGCTTGCAGTTTGGGCCAAGGCGAATTCAGAGCTGCGTGTGCATGAAAATCTTGGCTCATGAAGAAGTCTCGCGCAGAATGAGAGGGTCCAGAGGAGGCCGCATGTCACAAAAGCATGTCACGAAATCCAAAACTTCGAAATCCAAAAGCGCGCGTGCGGGGACCTCCAAGCTGCGAAAGTCGAAGGCTGCGGGAGCCAGTACGGTCGCGGCCAAGAAAAAGCCGGGGGCCAGCAAGAAAGTGACGACACGCAAGTTCGCGGCCTCGTCCATTGGCCGAAGCTCTAAAAAAGTTCATGCGAAGAAAATCACCGGTGTTTCCGAGTCCACAAAGCGATCTACGGCAAAGAGTGGGGGCACAGTGAAGCGCGTGATGGCGCATAAGAATCAGCCGAGTCTGGTGGGTCACAGCGTGACGGATTTACGTTTGTCCGCAACGGGCGGGCGCGAGATTTCACTCAATGATTTTTCAGGAAAGCTCGTGGTGCTGTATTTTTATCCGAAGGACAACACGCCTGGGTGCACGATGGAGAGTCAGGACTTCGCGCGGCTTCGACGTGATTTTGAAGCTTCAGGTGCGGTGATCTTGGGGTGTTCGCGTGACTCGGTGAAGTCTCATGATGGGTTCAAGCAAAAATATGATTTGGGTTTTGAATTGCTCTCGGATCCAACAGAAAGTTTTTGCCGTAGCTTTCACGTCATACAGATGAAGAGCTTGTATGGACGTCAATTTGAAGGCGTCGAACGCTCGACCTTTGTGGTGAGCCGCGAGGGCGTGGTGTTGAAGGAGTGGCGTAAGGTGAAGGTCGCAGGACATGCCGAAGAAGTTCTTGAATTTGTCCGAAGCCTTGCCTGAGTGGAGGCCTTGCCGAGCGCCTTGAATTCTTGACGACGGAGTTTCCCGCATGCGCGTCTACGACATCAGCCCGCTCATTAGCTCTCGTCTTGGGGTTTTTCCCGGCGATCAAAAGTTTGAGCGAAAAGTCGTGATGAGTTTCTCAGCCGGACATCACTTAGAGCTCTCGCAAATCACCAGCACTTTACATTTAGGGGCGCATGCGGATTCGCCGGGTCATTACTCGGCGGACGGTGGCGGGATTGAGTCGGTTGATCTGCGTCGCTATTTGGGGCCTTGCATGGTGATCGATGCTCTTCACACGCGCGGTCGACGATTTGGTTGGAAGGATTTGGATGATGAGGCCCGCGAAATGCTCACTTCGCCGCCGCCCAGAGTTTTGTTTCGCACGTTGAGCTTTCCTGACCCTGAAAGGTGGAACTCAGACTTTGCGAGTTTTGAACCTGATTTTTTAGAAGACTTGGCTTCTTCTGGCGTCAAGCTTGTCGGCATCGATACGCCTTCTGTGGACGCCGAAGATTCCAAGGACTTGCCGGCGCATGCGATGCTCGCCCGCTATGAAATGAGTGTGCTGGAAGGCCTGATGCTTGGAAGTGTGGTGCAGGGGACTTACATTTTGGTGGCGCCGCCATTGAAGATTGAAGCGGCGGACTCTGGCCCATGTCGCGCGCTGCTTTTGGAAACCGATGTTTGGACGATGGACAATCTCGGTGAACTGAAAGAAGTTGTGGCGTCCTCATGAGTCGGCTGCTGAAACGAGCGGTTCGTGCGATTGAAAAGCACGGAGCACTTCTCGTCTTTCCACTCAATAATCGCCCCGCACCGCTTTCATTATGGCATGTCCTTCACCCAGATCTCCCGATGCGCTGGGAATGGTCGGATGATGGAGATGATGCCGTCGTGCAGATGTGGCATCTGCGTCGCGAGCTCATGGAAAGTGGCCAAGTCTATTACGGAAAGTACATTCGCGGACGCGCCACGGTTTTGTCGCTTTCGGTATTCGAAGCGACATGGAAGTTGACTGCACCTCGGCGCCAAGTGGGTTTGCTTGGCGAAGCGGCGGAGCTTGCTGAAGTTCTAGAAGCCGACTCGCCTCAATCGACGCGGCAGTTGCGACAAGCGACGGATCTAGGTGGGCGGGTGAATGAAGCCCGATATCAGGCGGCAATGAAGCGTCTTTGGTCAGAGATGTGGATCGCAGGCGTTGGCGAAGTGGACGAAGGCGCGTTTCCGAGCCTTGCACACGCTTGGACGGAGAGTGTGTTGGAAGATTATTGTCGGCGGGGAATGAAACTCAGTGAGGCGCAAGCGCGCGGTCGTTGGGCGAATTTGAGCAACCAAAGATTTGGCCCTTAAGGTCCCTATGGAGCAACTGGACTTTAGCTTGGGTGGGGTGCGAGCCCGCGGCCCAGACTCGGGTGACCTAGACTTCACCGTGAATCAAATTGAGCCGAAACGAAATTGTGCGTTTCGGTGCAGCTTTGGTCCTTGTGGCCATCATAGCAATTTCAGCAAGTGTCATGGCGATTTGGGGTCGGCATCGCCTGCGTGCGCAGTGGGAAGCGCAACAGCAGGCGCAGTGGTACTGTGAGATCGCGACAGCGCTTCGTGACGAATACGATCAAGAATTCAAAATTTGGTCGAGTCTCGAAGAGGATGCTCTGCTGCGAAGATTGTGGGAGCGCGAGCTTGAAGTTGTGCGTTGGCCGGAACTTGAGCATTGGGTGGGTGCGCTTGATGATGTGCATCCGCGAGTGAACTTCGCGCCTTCGCTTCCATCGAAAACTCCAAGTTCAGGTGTACCGGATCTTGCCGAGTCTCAAACCGCGCGAAGCGACGTGGATCGGCGACCAACACAAGTTTTGACGAACACCGCCTCGGTTCAAGCTGCTGTTCAGCCGACGCTTGAAGCATTGAATCAGCCGGGTCCAACACCATGGTCACCACTTCCGATTGCGGACTTTGGTCGCCGACTGCGGATGTGGTCGCAGAATTTGGCGACAAGCTTTCCTTGTCCGACTTGGGGAGTGCCGCTCTGGCTCTCGAGATTCAAAGCACGTTGGTCGGTGGATCGCCATCCGTCGCGTGCGGCCGAGCGCAACCTGCCCGTGATTTCTGCCTTGCGAGCGCCAAACTTTGAATCTCTCAAAGCGCAGCGCGAACTTTTGTCACTCAGTTATCGCGACGATGTCGAGGCTTTCTGCCGTGTCGATCACTCTGTCGGCCGTGCGAAAGAAAGAATTCGTTTGATTCAGCTTCGTTGTGCGACTCGCGAGCCTGCGGAGCAGTCGGGAACGAAGCGGCCAGATCGATGTCGGCTGGCGCAAAACAAGGCGCTTGCGACGCATCGAGAGCTGGAGTCGCAGCGACTGGAGTCGGAAAGAAAATTTCTTGAGAAGTGGCAAGTGTGGCGACTCAAGGCTCCGCCAGACTGCAAAGCCTCGCCGGTGGCGACAAGCTCATCCCAAACTTCAGTTTGAAGCCCTTGGTCGAGAAGAATTCGAAGTTGCGTCTTGTGCCGAAGGAGAGTGGGGACTTCCGCCCTGATCCTCTCGAGCTTTCGATTCGAACAAATTCACGCTCAGCCCAACGGCCCAAGTGGTGTTCGTCAGCGATCGAAACAGCGGCGAAGCTTCGTTGGCGGAATTTTTGTACCAGCTCTGACTTACAGCAAAGAACAGATTCGCCTTAGGCAATGTGTGAATGAAAGCGAGGCTCAAGTTGGATCCGGCATAGCCGCCTTTGGCCTCGTAACTGGGGCGATCGATTGTGGCGAACTGCGGGGCCACAGTGTAGTAGTAGCCAGCGACACCCGCGTCGTAGACATCGAAGGAATACTCCAAAATCCACTTCCAAACGGGCGAGCGACGACGCTCCCACTGAATCGAAGGCTCGGTCGCCCAGCCTCGCGCGGCGATTCGACCGACACCGCGTTCGGGATCCGCACTGATAACTCCGCGAACTGGAAGACTGAGGCGGAGTCGATCACGTCCGTTTTCAAGACGCATGCGGTAAGAAACTCTTGGACCAAGTTCAGCGATCCACTCTAGCGGTGGCATACCTCGCCGAGTGATGTTCTCATTTGCGCCGACGGGAAAGGCGCCAGACCCTGAGAGATCAACTTCCCAGGTTCCTGAGGGTAAGAGTTTTCGCAAGAACCGAGCTCGCGTGCCTTCATCATCGGCACGAAGTATGCGACCCCGATAGCTAAACGTGGGAATGATCAAGGCTCGCATCGAGACTTGATCGGCGGCAGGGTAGTGAGGAACCACACCTCCGCCACCACCAACACCCAAAGTCCAAATCGCCCGTTGTTCATCATCGATTCGCTCAGCGGAATTGGCTGCGGGCGGCGTGGACGAGGCCCAAGCTGCGAAACAGAAATTGAAAGCGATATTCAGGCTCAGAACGCGCCACAAAGCTGAAGATTTTTGCCCAAAATTTTGAGTCGAGTGTTGAGCAGAGTTTTGCGTTTGAAATTTGCGAAACATAAGACTTCTATCCCAGCGAGTTTTCAAAGCCGACTCAAGTATTAAATCAAAGTTGCGACTCAGTTGTCTCGGGCGAGGTCGAGTTCTTGAGCTGAGCTTCGTGTTCCTAGAACGCAAGCTATGTAAGCTTAAGGCATCATGTTCGGCGCGTTTCCTTACTTTCACATTTTGAGTCATGGTGTGACGCACTTGTGGCGCTCCGTCTTAATCGTTGCGGCCGGTGCCGTCATCGCCTTGATTTTGGGAACTGCCGCGAGTGCGGCACCTCGAGAAAAGCCGGGTCGCTGTGCGAAGCCCGCGGCCACGGCGCAATTGCGAGATGGCTTCATGTTACAAGCCGACGGAAATTCAGAAGACGCGCTCAAGATCTATCAGGCTTGCGTCAAGCTTGATCCCAACTGTGCGGATTGTTGGTACGAGATGGGTTGGTCGTATTGGAAGTTGGGTGAGTGGTCGGAAGTTTTACGGGTTTGGAAGCAGACCAGCGCACTAGATCCAAAGCACCCTGAAGTGCAGAAATTCTTGCCGACTGCACAAGCCAATCTGTTGGCCATCGAGCAAAAAGTTTTTCGCAAGGATTTAGCCCGTGGCGTGGAGCTGCAAAGCCAATCTTCGCCGGCTGATGCACCGGTGAAACTCACCTATGTGAGTCGTTGGCAGAGCTATAATAAAAAAGCTGAGGATCCTTTGGATCGATTTGATCTCAACATCGACTCGCCCAAGTCGGTGAACTTTTCGCCGGATGCGAAAGTGGTCATGGTGAATTCTCTGGAAGGCGCGAAGACAGTTGTGTTCAATTCATCGGGCACGGAAAAACTGGGTGTGGTGGCGCATCGGTTTTCGGGGCGAAAGCCTGACTTGGATTTGTTTGATGTCAGTCCACCCTTTGACTACAAGTTTCCGACACAACCCAAGCGGACTCAGCAGTTTGTGGGTAAGCCCGTCGAAGGCCAATTCACGCATGGTGGAAAGTTTTTTTGGGTCCCTTACTATCGCCGCAGTTGGGATCAAATGAGCCAGTGGCCTTCAGCCATGGCCGTGATCGATGTGAATGATCGGCGCATTCGACGAGTGTTTCACACGGGGCCCATCGGCAAGTACGTGCGAGTTTCTCCAGATGGCAAAAGACTCGCGGTTTCACATTGGGGTGATAACACCGTTGGCGTGTGGAATATCGAGGGAGACGATCCCGCTTTGTGGCAAGAAGAGCGCCTGCTGATCGTCGAAAAGCGCCTTGCGGGAAAAGACATGCAAGGTGATCGCGATAAGAACTGTGGTTTCTGCATTCGCGGGCTGGCCTTCACGCCGGACTCTCGCTATCTGATTGTGGGTCGCATGCGAAAGGGCGGCTTGAGCGTTTTCGATTTGAGCCTCAAAGACCATCGCGAGTTGATCACTTTGGATGGTCTTGCCCCTGGCCCACGAGACCTGCATGTGAGCCATGATGGTCAGGCGCTTTTTATTTCCTGCAATCTCACGGGTTATGTGTGGCGAGTGCCGATGGACTCACTACTTAAGCTGGTGAAGAAGAGTCTGGCCTCGGACTCCCGGCCCGCGAATCGACATCTTGATGTTGAGGCCAAGGATCTTGGAGCGACCAAGGCTTTTGTGGGATTAGGTGTTCGCAGTATAAAAGTCTCACCGCATGATGACTATGTGTTCGCTGCCGTCAATCAAACCAGCGAAGTGGTTGTGGTGCGCACCAAGGACATGAAGCTTGTGTCGCGAATCACCGTGGACTCCTATCCCGTGGGTTTGGATTTATCTCCAGACGGCGCACAGCTTTGGGTGACAGCTCAAGGTCGCGAGGCCAAAGGCGGAAACTCGGTCGGGATACTTGAAGTTCGCTACGCCTATGACGATGTGATCAAGAAATCCGACATTCGCGCCGCAGAGCCTAAGGCGAAGTAAAATTCATTTTGCGTGTGAGGCTTTCCGGCAGCGCCGGCAGCTTCGAGCGCGGAATCAAAAACGTCGCAAGATTGAACAGATCAGCAAAGACACGATGCTTTTCCGTCGCCGCCTTGAGGTACTGAGCGCCGCTGGAGCCTCCCGTGCCGATCTTAGAGCCGAGCATTCGATGCGCCATCAGCGAGTGGCGATAGCGCCATTGAGTCATCAATTCATCCAAGTCCTGAAGTTTGGTCAGCAGTTGAAACGGAAGCGCGAAAATAGGCTGATCGCGATAAAGAAGAATCAACAGCGCGGCTTGCAGGGCTTCATGTGAAAGCCGGAAGTGGCCTTGTGATTTCAGTTCGGCGTAGCGACTTGCATCGAAGAGGGCATTGAAGACCTTCTCCGTCTCATCGATGCTCTTGAGGTTGCGCTCTCGATCCTCATCGGACTTCGCGTGGCGCCGAACGGCTTCACGGTCTTGCTGAAGCAGTTCGCGGACGGCTTGGCCATAGACGTTAGCGAAATCAAAATCCTTGGTTTTCAAAAACGGAGTTCGCGTCAACCACTCATCCACGCGATCAAAGAGAGAAGGCTCGGCCTCGGCTTGCTTCATGCGCGCGGCCTCGGCCTCGTTCACATAGGCGTGATAGGGAACAGCGTTGTACGTGAGGCGTTGATCGCGCTTAAGACCCAACTTGTTTTCCAGCAGTCGCCACTGCGTCGACTGAAAACCGCTGGCGGGATAGAGCATGTCGCGGAAGTCCAGAAAATCGAGAGGCGTCATGGTTTCCATCACGCTCACTTGATCGACGAGGAGTTTGTGAATCTCAACCATGCGGCTGAGTCGGTGAACCGCCATGAGCATGGACTGCTCCGGGATCGGATTGGCGGCGAAGATGCCGAGAACCGAGTCCAGCTCATGCAGCATCTGCTTGAACCAGAGTTCATAGGTTTGATGAACGATGATGAAGAGCATCTCGTCGTGAGCTTTTCGGCCGAACTCCTCGCTGCGAAGCTTTTGTTGATTCAAAAGCTCATTCGTCTTCAAATAGTCGGCGTAGGAGATGGGGGGATAAGTGGTCGACGACATCGGAATTCCTCCTAGCAAAATGCTCTCGGTACGAGCATGGACGAAGTCTTTGTCGAGGTCACTAACGCGCTGCAAATTCTTTGAGCGTTGCAAGGGCTCAGCGCGACGATGAAGCCTTGTGATTGAGGGAATTCGCAAGAAGTTGGGATTGCCGGTGTTGAGCACAAGATTTTTATTAATAGGGAGTCCGCAGTGGTGACACTTGAAGGCTTAACTTGGGCGGCCTCGATCTTTTGCGCCATCGGAGCCATCGTCTTCGTGATTCGCGAGAAAGAGAGTCTGCGACGCAGTCGATTGTTCCTGCCGATCTACACCGCGGGAATTTTGCAATGGATGCTATTTGGATTCTACGAAAAGAATTGGGGTTTGGTGGTGCCTAGCGCCTTGCAACTTTTGGTGCTCGCCACAGCCTTTCCCGCATGGGTTCAAACCCAGAGGCGGCGCTCATGATTCATGCTTTTTTTGCCGGAGTCTTTTGCACGATCGCTCTGCTCGCCTTGCTCCGTGATGTCGTGAAAGCTGGAGTCGGTGGTCCAAAGCCGCCGAGGCTGTTTGCCGCTCTTTATGGATTTGGCGTGGTTTTGTGGTTGGTGATTGGGATTCGTGAAGAAGAATATCCGTTGATCTTCATTTCACTCCTTCAGTTGGTAGCCCCTGGCGTGATTCTCATGTTGCGCACGCGCAAGGCAGGTGAAGCGTGAAGTATCAACCGGCAAAAGGTAGCGAAAGATTTGCGGCTTGGTTTTTGGATTTTGTCTTTTGCATTTCCGTGATCACGACCTTGCATCGACTCACGATGTGGCTGTGGCCCATGTATGGCGAGGTCCGCGTCGCGCCCATGCAGCTTTATACGACCCGCGACTGGGACGCCTTCGTGTTTTTCACTTCGATCTCGTTGGCCTTTTTGCCGATTTACCACATGGTACTGCCCCTCACGCGACTGCGCGCCACTCTAGGGCCATGGTGTGTGGGCTTGAGGCTGTGTCGCCCGGATGGCGAGGCTCTGAAATGGACGACAAGTCTTTGGCGTACAGTTGGCGCGTTAGTGAAATTCACGGTGGTGGTGTTTGTCGGTCCCGTCTTCGCCTTGTTCGATTGGCCAATCGTGGGTTCGATCGCGGGGTTGGGCGTGGCGATCTATGTTTTCGTGGTATTGCCGATCACGGCTTGGATGCAGCCAGATGGGGCCGGTGTGTGGGAGAGATGGTTTCGATATCGAGTGGCTCGTGCGGAACTGAAATCACAAGCCTAGGCGCTTTTTAATTTCTTCTTGGATTTTCTTTTCAGCCTCTTCGCGAGTTCGCTGAATTTGTTCCTGCGCACGACCCTCGACCTGGCGTTTGAGCCTCTGCCCCTCGGCTTGAGCGGCGCGTTCCAACATCTTTTGAATCGCCTGTTGAGCAATGTCGACATTGAGTTGGGTCAACGGACCATTGAGTGAGAGGGGGATCACCAGTCGCCCTTGAGAATCGCGATTGGCCTCGGCAATGGCGCCGCCGACTTCGGCTTGGGCAAGCCTCGCCTCACCTTGAAGGCGTGCACGAATTTGTTTCACATCCGTTGAAAGATCGAGTTCGCCTTGAAGAGTGACTTCATTTTTCTCCGGAGTCGTCGAAACGAGTCGGTCGACAAAGGCTTTGCCAGACTTTTGCTCGCTGTTGAGGCGAAGTTTAAGTTCAAGATCTGAGGCGACACCTTTGGAGGCCAACTTTTTTCCAGAGCCCAGGCCGGGTAAAGAGCTGAGTTTCTCATTGATAAGTTGATCCAGGCTTTGTGTAGAAATGAAACCTTGTCGGATTCGCGAATGGGTTTTCAGCTCTGTGCTCTGCAAAAGGCGCTGGGCATAGGCTTTTGGAACCTCAGTCGGCTCGCGTCGTACATTTGGAACTTGAACTCGAAAGAGGGCATCCATTTTCCCCGAGATGAGTTTTCCAAAATCTGGTGAGGCAAATCCCAGCATCGCCTGGAGATCTGTGCCGCGCACTTCGGCTTCGGCCTCGATTGGAAGTCGAGCGGAGCGAAGATCGAGGCGTGCTTTTTTTACCACCCACTTTCCGTCGAAGAGATTTTGAATTTGTGCCGTGAGATCGACGTGCCCAGCAGGTAGGTTGGCCGCCGATCGTCGTCTTTCGCCTAGGAAACGACCCGAAGTTTGAATGCCGTTGATGTTCAGATCTCGTGCCTCGGAAATCTCCGAGCCTTGGGGTGCTGGTCGTCGAAGCTTTGCGAGTCGCACGTTGAAGTTGAGGTCGGAATTTTTAACGATCGGCCAAGGCGGAAGCAGAGGTTCGAGTGGAGCTTGCGAGGGTGATGTGTTGACCGCGCCAGTTTTCGGCTCCGCGCTTGGAGGTAGAATCACCTCGTCAAGATCAGCTTTGATTTGCGCTGTCAGCGAAAGTGGAGCGGCGCTCAATCCAGCTTTATGCCATTGTCCGGCGATTTGGCCTTGAACTTGAGTTTGGCCTGTTGGCAGAAGATGCGAGTGGGCGGGAAGTAAGCCACGAAGAGCTTTGAGTTGCTGGGTCGCTTTGAATTGCAAGTCGATCTCAGGAGCTAGGTTGTGGTCGGCCAACAGAGAAGTCTGAGATTTGGACGTTGATAGACTCTGAACGGCATTGGCCCCCGTGCTCGAGGCCGAGAGTGTTTGAGGAAGCTGGGTGCGCACGGAGCCTTGCAGGCTCAGATCAAGCCCCGGAGCAAGAAGTCGCAATGCTTGAACATTCAACTCGATTCGCTCAGTCGCCATGGGTTTCGGGAGACTTGCTTGCTGAACTGATGATCGTGCTCGAAGTGATTTGGATGAGACGTCAGAAGCTCCAGCCTTGGCCTGCGCTGACCAAGTGGCGCGAAGAACTTGGCCCAGAGATTTTTGAAAGATGGTGATTCGTTCTGAACTCTGCGATGGCAGTTTTGCGGAGGTGGCCGGTCGTGAGGGACTCGGAGCTTCGGCCTGCATTGCGAGTTGGGCTTGGGTGAGGTCAATCATGCCCGTGGATTGTTGAAGCGTGAGCGCACCCTGACTCCAGCGACCTTGGGCGATAATGTCGGCTTCAATGAGACCTTCAAGGCGAAATGCACTTTCATTTTCAGACTTTGGTGTCGTCCATGGCCAGCGTAAGTTCTGCACGCGAAGAAGCTTGAGATCGACGTTGAGATTCTGCCAATGTCCCTCTTTCCAGCTTCGCAGGGGCGCGTCGGCGCTCAACTCGAGTCGGGCCGAGCCGCGAAGCTCTGTCGCCAGCTGGCTCAACTTTGGGGATAGTGTTTGTGCTGGAAAGAACTTCGACCAATCTGCAAATGTCGGCACTTCGGCTGTCGTCTGTAGACTTAAAACGGCCGAATCATCCCAGGGAAACTGACCTTGAGCGAATACGCTTAAGGTATGAAATCGAAGGTCTAATCTCTGCAACTTCAAATAACCGCCGGACACGAGGGCGGCCGCATCGACGAGAAGTGGGGTTCGAGCCGGTTTTCGAAATCGAGGTCCATCAATTTGCAGATCTTGAAAGTCGGCTCGGAGTCTCAGGCCTTGCGATTGCGCATCTTCAACGATCCAGCCTTCGGGGCCCTTGAGCAGCTTCAGAAAGATCTGCCCGGATGTATCAAGCTTCGCGGGCCCTTGCAGACTGAGCTTGTCGCTTTGCTTAAAGGCCAGTGGCAAGACAAAATCTGAGAGTGCGAATTGGCTGCGAAGCTCAATTCGTGATGTCCATTGTCCGCTCAAGTGGGATTTGAGCATCACGCCACCTCTAGGGAGTCCCGACAAACCCAGCGTTTGCGCATGTTGAAGCGCAATTTGTCCGAGCTGTGCTTGGAGGTCAGGGCCTTGAGCTGTCCGAGTCGTCGAGCCAGGAGTCGAGCCCGACGTGGAAATGGCCTCGAGGTCACGGACTTCGGTTTCGATATTGAGATCAATTCGAGAATTTCGGAGATCGGCTCGGCCTTTCGCCTGCAGGGTCAAGTTGAGTATTTGCAACTTCGCATGGTCAATCCGTGCCGACTCAGGCCACTCGGCAATCTCAGCTTGGATGGCCATCGGTAAGCGATAACTTCCCGGCTGAGTGCTGGGCCTCGGTTCGACTTCAGCTTGGATGTCGACGATGGTCTTTCGGTCTGGTGACGATAGATCGCTTAAGATCTTGGCCTGATTGAAGTTTAGGTTTCCCCGAGCATGTTCAACTCGAAAACCTACAACTTGCAGATCGACCTTGAGATTTGGCCAAGTGATGGGTGTTGGCTGAGAATCACTCATTGAGGCTGGCGCTGGCGGATCTGCCGTCGCAGGCAAGCCGATGCGAACGCCTTCCGCGCGCAAACTCACGATCGAAGCCGTAGCTTGTGTCGAACCTTTAAAGCTCTTGACCAGATCCCACATCAAGGCCGTCGATCGAAAAGATAGAAGTTGAGATTCCAAAAGAACTTCAGAGCCGTCGCGGTTCACTTTCACGAGAAGTCCGCGAAGTTCAATCTGAGGTCTAAGGCTCAGTGTTGTTTTGAGGTTTTGAAGTTGAAACTCTTTAAGGCCTGGAACACGGCGAGGTGCCTCGCGACGAATGATCCACAATAAGGCCTCGTCGCGCATCATCAGGCCGAAAGCCAGCGATGCCACCAGCATCACCGCGAAGAGAAGAAAGATCTTGAGCGCCCAGCCCCCGGCTCGAGATGAAGACTTTCTGGGTGGCCCGTGCTCATGTGACCCGACTTCAGCCTCGCTCAAGAAGAGCCTCCCGAGCTTGGCAATGAAGAGGCCAATTCAAGTCTTCGAACCTCATTGAGAAATTCGTCGACCTCCGAAGCTTGTGTGCTCCATGAACACATCAGGCGACACTCGTGCGTCTTCTCATCCCACACATAAAAGAAACTGTGCTCGCGCAAAGTCTTAAGCCAGTCGCGTGGAAAAATCGTGAACACTGAATTGGCTTGCGTGAGTTGCGTGATCTTCACACTGCGAACGCTCTCAAGCCCAAATCGAAGTCGATCCGCCATCGCGCAGGCTTGGCTGGCCCAGACCTGCCAATTTGGCTGAGCCAGACGCTCGCCCTGTAGGGTCGTATCGTCGAGCAAAGCCAGAAACTGCGCGGCGATAAATCGGGTCTTGCTGGGTAATTGCATCAGCTGTTTGCGAACGAAAGCGAAATCTCGGGCAGTCTCGCGAGCTTTGGCCGATAGAAACAAGACGGCCTCGCCAAACACGAGGGCATTCTTTGTGCCGCCAAAGCTCAAAACGTCCACGCCTTCAGTGAGCTTGCGAAAATCTTTGAGACCCAAACGGTGTGCGGCAATCACGAGGCGGGCGCCATCCATGTGGAGCCAAAGGCCTTCGCTTTGGCAAAAGTTTGCCAGCTCGCGAAGCTCTTCGAGTGAGTAGAGCGTGCCAACTTCGGTGGGTTGGGTGATCGATACGGCCTTGACCTGCGAGTGATGTTGATCGCCTCGACGAATGAGGTGGGGGCGAAGATCTTCAACCCGAAGTTTGCCGTCGGGAGTTTCAATCGGAATGAGCTTACCACCCCAAACGCGTTCGGGGGCGCCGCACTCATCCACATGGAGATGAGACATCGAGCTCACGAGTACGGAGTGATGGGGTCGCATCAAGGCGGCTAATGAAAGCACATTGGCCGCAGTGCCATTGAAGACGAAATAGCTTTGCGTTTCTGGACCAAAGAGTCGCCGCCAAAGCTCGTCGCACTGTTGTGTGAGCGCATCGGTTCCGTAAGCTGCGGCAAATCCGCTGTTGGCAAACTGGAGAGCGCGCCAAATTTCGTCAGGCACGCCGGAGTGATTGTCGCTGCCAAATCCCCGTGTCGCAAACATCTTGCAATTCCCCTTAACGCGAAAGAAATCGATGCGCGATGACGGCCGCGAGTTTGGATGTGCGCGCGTCCAAGTCCAAGCGTGGAGAGACCTCGTAGATCCCAAGCCCTCGAACATCGAGGCGAGCCAAGCACCATTCCAAACACGGGAAGAAATCTTCGGGCTCAAATCCGGTGGGCCAACTGGCGCTCGCGCCCGGCGCGTAGGCGGAAGAAAACGCATCGATGTCGATGGACAGAAAAGTTGGTCGTCGGCTCGGCAAGTTCTCACCGAGAAGTCGATGCAAACTCGCCAACAAACTTTCGCGACGAGCTCGCCGATCTTCTTCAAACACAACTCGTCCGCCCACACTTTCCAGCCAGGCGCGATGCGCTCGCGAATTGCAATGTGCCTGAAGTCCGATTTCGATGAACTCGGTGTCGGGTTCGGCCTCAAGCAGCCGTCGAAAGGGTGTGCCGCTGTGAAATGTCGATTCGACAGGGCGAACATCCAAATGCGCGTCGAAATTGATGACGAGAGGTCGTAGATTCTTTGACTTCGCCCAGCGGACCAAGGCGACGGCGTCGGGAAAGCCATAGTCATGACCACCGCCGAAACTCAATGTGCGATGACCGTTGTGGAGGGCGGTGTGAATGAGTTTTTCCGCGCGCGCATGACGCTCGGGAAGTGTTGCGCCTTCAACATTCAGATCACCCAATTCATAGAGTGTCGGCGTGTCCGAGTTCACACAAGACGGTGTCATTTTATAAAGTGCTCGACGAATTTCCTGCGGAGCCTCAGCGGCGCCTAGGCGTCCGCCATTGAGCCGAATGCCTTCATCGTCGGGATAGCCCAGGATCGCAAATCCCGTATTCAACTCGCTCAGAGAATCATGCAGATCGTCCGCGGATTGAGCGGCCGGCAGAACTTGCACGATGGATGCAAGCCGAGGGTCTTCGGCTTTGATGTGGGTGGGTAACAAGTCCGGTGAAATTGCGCGAAGCCAAGCTGTCATGCCCTTAGCTTATTCGGCCACCTGAGAAAGGGAAAGAATTTCGGAAACACGGCCAGTCTTCGAGTCGATCAGACTGAGCTGCAGGATCGGCGTGCCGGATTGGGTTTGCAGTTCAAGGCTACCGAGAAAAACTTGGCCGGCTCGACCGAGCTGGGGGTGAGGAGCTTCAACCATAAATATCGAATACACCGAACCGCGATCCGGCGAGAGCGAGTAGCTCATGTCCTTGAGATGCGAGAGTCGCATCTCGTGAGCCGCGCGCCCCACGCGATGGTATTTGTAGAGCGTGAGTTTTTCGAAGCTCTCGAAATTGAAGACATCCCAGTTGGCGGTTCGCCAAACACCGAGCAGGCGCTGCAAGCCCACGGACTCAATGCCTTGCACGCGAACATGGTCGGGCTTTCGATTGCGATTGAGGTCCAACAAAGTTCCCGAAACGATGACAAAGTCGCCCGAATTGAGTGCGTTCAAAGCTTCGCGAAGTGCAAAGGTGGTTTCAATCGGCAAGCCTCTGCGGCTGAGCGGCTGGCCCTTGACGAGGGGATTGAGTCGAGTTTCCGTCGCGGTTTTCACGATCAATGCGCGAATGGACTCGGCCTGAGCGGGAAGTGCGTAGGTGATCATGCTGATGATGCCAACAACCCAAATCCTCAGGAATCCCCGAGTGATTTGAGCGTGGACGAGACGCTTTGCCAGCCTCAAATTTGTTGTGTGCAGGACCGACATGAGTTGACCTCGAAAATCGACGACCACCTGAACGCGACAAGCGAGGCCGTGTTAGGCTTCGCCTCTCTCAGCGTCAAGTTCGGCGCGCCGCGCAATAGAGGTCGCGAAGAGGCCGAGACAAGGCGGAATTCTCAGCTCACACTGATTGCGTATGGCTGATCTGCAGACTTTTTCCTTCCTCGCTTCGCCCGAAAAGTGGCCTGAAAAATGGGCAGAAAAATCGATGGAAAAATCGACGGGCCTGGCTGGGGCTTCAGCGGCTCCTGCGCCAACTCCGATTGTAAATGTCAATTTGGACTGGGTGGTTGCGGTGGGAGGTCCACTGCGAGGACTTTGGCAGGCGCGAATGTTGGAAGCTCAAAGCCTCGAGCATGCCGTGCTGGGACTGTATCGAACGCGTGCGGGTGACCCGATCTATGACCATGAAGTGCAGAGCTTGCTGAGTGAATTGGATTTGCGCGCGATCAAACCTCACGAATTGCGAGTCGGCCCGCAGTCGCGGATTGGGGATGGAATTTGGCCGTTTGCTTTTCCTCCCGCTCACGATGTGTTTTGGGGAAAAGGATTCTTTGGCGACTTAAAATTTGTGAGCTCGACTTCCATCGATGCGGAAAAGTCGCTCGAAGTTTTGGGTCGTTTCGCGTGGGACTTAGCCAAGCGCACCCATCCCGGTGAGCCGCCCTGGTCGCTGTGGTCGCAGTTTCCCTTGTGGTTGAAGCGATCCGGAGACCTGCAGTTGACTTGGCACGAAGTGGATTTGCGAGTGGCGGAAATGCAGGCCGTGACTTCAACGCATGATGAAGTGGCCGAGGCCGCTGCGCTTGATGTCGGCGAAGTGAAGCTGAATCCAACCTTGGTGACATCGCTGCAGCCGCTGAACGAGGCGCAAAGTCCGGTGCACTTTCGGTTGCGTTGGGGACGACAGCTGCGGCGTGGGCAAATCAGCATGATCGAGGCGGCGCTCATCGATGAGACGCGCGAGAATTTTCGCACCACGATCGAAGCGCTTCGCCGAGCCGTCGGTAAAGTCTTGGCGCAAAGTCCGGGCGGTAGCGATGAGTTTGAAACCGCACTTGCGAGTTTGCGTGAGCGCCGAGTCTTGTTGGTCGGCGGGCCGCTCGATCATTGAGGAGCTTGCATTTCTTGGAGGCAGTCTTGCGCCAGTGTGGCCAATTCCCCAAGTGAGGGGTCCGCACTCAATCTTTGCACCTCAGGGAAAAGTTCATGCAGCTTTAAGTTGCTGATCACGTACAACGCGTTTCGCTTCAGTCCCCAAGCTCCGCTTCTTTGCAGGGGTGTTCCGCGATAGCGACGGTTGATTTGCGACTTCGAAAGCTGCAAAAGTTCGCGAAGCTCAGTGATCATTTCCGCTCGGCCTTGGGGCGTGAGTTCGCAGGACGTGAGTTCGCGCATGGCTTCGCGACCAAAGACCTTTTCATTCCAAGGACAGACGGTCTGACAGAGATCGCAACCGAAGAACCAAGCTTGAAACTTATCGCGAAGATCTTTGGGCGCAATGCCCTTGGATTCAATCGTCCAATACGAAATGCAGAGACGAGCATCCAGCACGCGCGGCTCAATGATGGCTTGCGTGGGGCAAATGTCCATGCAGCGCGTGCAAGTGCCACAAAAATCCCGAGGCACTTTGAGTTCAGCCACATCTTCAGCTGGATTTGGTGGCGCAGCGATCGAGCTGAGGACTTCGACGATGAAAAACAAACTTCCACCCTGGCGATCCAAGACGCAGGTGTTCTTTCCAACCCAGCCAAGGCCGGCACGCACGGCCAAGTCGCGCTCTAAGAGTGGGCTTGAGTCGACGCAAATGCGGAATTCCTGATCGGGACATTTTTCCTTGAGCACGTTCACGAGCGACGAGAGTCGCCGAGGGAGGCTGGCATGGTAATCCACACGATCAGGTTCCGACCGAGCGTAGAGAGCCGTGCGAAGGGCAGTTTGGGATTTTGCAGGAAAATAAGGAAATGCAAAGAGCATGGCGGACTTGGCGAACGGCGCGTAGCTCTGCGGCTGAGCTTTCAGATCACGATGCTGCACCAGGTACTGCATTTCGCCATGGTGGCCGGAAGCAAGCCATGCATCATAATGTTTCAAGCTCAGCGGCTCACGCAAGTCCACCCAACCCCAGCGCAGGCTCGGCGTGAGATGTTCATTGATCAAGTCTTGCAGCTCACTTCGGTTCAATTTTTCTCCGGATTGAGTCAGTCCGATCAGATGGCTTTCGGGCGGTCATTCGTTGGTGGACTCTGTAAACCAGAAGTAACACGTTGTTTACCGCGAGGTGAATGAGGATTCGCGGTCTCGATTCCGTCCAGTGGCACCTAGGCCCGAATATTCGAATTTCGACTTTGTCTTTGGGGCAGCGAATTGAAACTATGGAACCATGAAACTCCCGATCCAAGCCACAGCCGAGCAGGTCCTGAAGCGATTTGCCCAGCACGCCGATTGGCTGGCGGTGCGAGGAATTCTTGAGACTTTGCAGCGCTCAGGTCATGAGGCCGTCATCGCCGGAGGTTCGGTGCGCGACGCGCTTCTTGATCGCAATCTCAAAGATTTTGATATCGCGACCTCGGCCACTCCGGATCAGGTGGAAAGTTTGTTTCCCCACTCCGTCGGTGTTGGCAAAGCCTTCGGCGTGATTTTGGTACCGCTTGGGCCGGGGCGAAGTGTGGAAATTGCGACCTTCCGTGAGGACTCGGACTACAGCGATGGGCGCAGGCCCGATACGATTCGCTTTGCCGATGCGAAGGCCGACGCCGCCCGCCGAGACTTCACCGTCAACGCTTTGTTCTTTGACCTTGCGGCTTCACGCATCTTGGACTTTGTGCACGGGCTTGAGGATTTGCAGCGAGGTGTGCTGCGGGCTGTGGGCGATCCCATTCGGCGATTCAACGAAGATCGTTTGCGCACCTTGCGCGCTGTTCGGTTTGTGTCGCAATTGGGTTTTCAGCTTGAGCCTGAAACCGCCAAGGCGATTCGCGAACATCAAGACCCACTGGGTGGGGTGAGTCGAGAGCGCGTGAAGGAAGAATTGGATCGCTGGATCGAGGGCGATTTCTTTCGTCAGGGTTTGGCTTGCATGCAAGATCTTGGATTGTTGCAAGTGAGTCTTGGGGCTGCGGCTTTGCACCTTCATCCACTCCACGACGAATTGGCAAAGTGGATTCGCTCCGCGCATGGGGATCGCGATCTTCAGCGTGCGATCCTCTATTGGCCCTGGGCCAAGCGACAATCAGCGAGAGAGCTTGAGCAACAAGGGCGCGATTGGCGCTGGGGACGCGAGTTCATCGAGAAGTTGCAATGGATGCGGAAGACGGAAGCTGTATTTCGAACTCGCGAGGCTCAAGATCCCGAAATGAATTTGAAGTCATGGGAGCAAGTCTTCGACGAAAAGTTGAGGGCGCCTGAACCCTGGGGAGAGCGCTTTGAAGTTTGGACTTCGCCGCAGGCCGAGTTCGCTGCAAAAGTTTGGGACACTCTCGAAGGTCCGGACGTCTTGCGTGAGCAAATGCTGGCTCGCCGCGGACTTCGGCTGGGGCATCGACCCTCACGGCTACCTCGCGCCGCGGATTTTCCGCATTTACAAGGTGCGAGTTTAGGCGCGCAGCTGCGAGACAGTACGCGCGCCGTCTTGTACTGGACCAAGAGTGAATCGAACTAGCTTAAGGCAGATGCTGGAGAATCACTTCACGAAGTGCCGCGGGCTCGGTGGTGGGCGGGATGTTTTTCAGCTTTTTCCCGTCGGGTCCGATCAGGAACTTATGAAAGTTCCATTTGATTTCACCGGGCTCGGGTTCAGCCGTCGTCAGCCAAGTATAGAGTGGATGTTGGTCAGCCCCTTTGACGGAAATTTTGGAAAACAGTGGGAAGCTCACTTTGAAATTGGTCGAACAGAATTCGGCGATTTGCGAATCCGTGCCGGGCTCTTGTGCCAAAAAATTATTGGCTGGAAAACCTAGGATGGTGAAGCCGCGATCGCCGAACTCTTCTTGGAGCTTTTGGAGACCTTCATACTGAGGTGTCAGCCCGCATTTGCTGGCGACATTCACCACTAAGACCAATCGGCCTTTGTAAGCCGAAAGCGCTTGTTGTTCGCCTCGAATCGTCTTCATCGAAAAGTCATGAAAGCTTTGCGCCATATGAGCACCTCGTCGCAGTGATGTTCAGATTGATCGTAGCGCCGAGTGGCCTCGATCAGGGCTCAACTTCGCCGCACTTTGCGATGGGGCGCAAGCTCTCTGCGCGAAGGTTCTGATGATCCTGAACGGGAATCGAACCTACGCTTGCTGGGCAATTGTTGGCGGCGAGCGCTTGATGGATCGCGGCGGCTTCTTCAGCCGGGTACTCAAGTCCCCACACCGCTTTGACCTTCATCCAAAGGTGCAAGTATTTGCAGGTGAAGCGTGTGTTGGGTGGCAGGTAGCGCTCAGGACCGGCGTCGCCCTTGGACATATTCTCGTGGCCGCTCACCGTCAGGAGGTGCGTCGGGTCGTTCAAGAAGTTGGCGTAGCGGCAGCGACGGTTTTTGTTCCAAGCGTGTGCACCCGACAAATACGCGGCTTTCAATGGGACGACATGGTCCACTTGCACGGCGTTGGCGAGTTTGAATTGTGTGCCCGAGTAGGGATCTTTCCACTTAGCCTTGGCAACCATGCACTTATTGCGAGGTGCGAAGTGCACTTTCTCATTCGGTTCGGAGTCGCGAAGCAAAACTTCGGCGCGCGTGTTGTAGCAGTTGGCTGGACCATCTTCATTGATCCAGCCACCGTAAAGTTCCACGCGATCATACTTGGGAAGCACGCTGAGCAAATCTTCGCGGCTTCGCGGTGAAGTGTTCTGGCGCATGTAATGAATGAGATCGTAAAGGCCTTGTGAGACCTTAAGTCCCGACTGAATCCACGCATCCAACCAATCAAGAGGCGTGAAGAAGGCTGTTGTCGGCGGAGTTCGGGCCGGCTCAGTGTCCGTCGCAGCCGGTGTGGCGACTCGCCACGCTTCAAGGTTTGAATCTTCAATCGCCGAATATGACCATGCGCTTTGCGCATAACCTGTGAGTGCCGAAAGTAGTGCGAGCGCGAGAGCCGCTTGCCGCGTGCTGCGACGGAAAACCTCAAAGCATTTCGCCACTTGTGATCGACTGATTTTTCGCATTCCGTGCGGAGTCGTCATTGGGGTGAGCGTCCTGGTTTGAAGTTTTGTTTCACAATTCCACGGCGAGTTCGCCGCGAAATGGTTCCGTTTCGGAACCAAGCTCACTCTCCCTAAGCGCGCGCTGAACTGCAAATTCAGACGCGCACAGCCACTGTAAGGCTTTCATTTGGACTCAGGGCGGCATACTCATTTGAAATGCAAAAGCGCTGAAGGCTTCAGCATGTCGCGTCACGTTGTGCGTTGCGGTGTCTTTCCAAGTGGTCTCGTTGAGTGTTGCGCCTTTGAACGCCCGCTGAGTCTCGCGAAGCCTCGCAAAATCCAAAGCCCGATCACCAGCGCACCCCAAGCTCCGAAGAATAAGAGATCGGCCTTTTCGATCAACAGCGTGTGCGCCAGTCCGAGCGAGAATGCGACGTAAGCCAGCCGATGCAGCACACGCCACCGTCGACCGAGACGTTGTTGTGAAAATCTGTTCGAGGTCGCCGCGAGAGCGGCCAGGCTAAGCCAAGCGGCGAGCGCCACTTGCAAGTACGTCGCTTGGGCGATGGCCTGACCGGCTTCCAAAACTCCGGCCTCCATCACCACGAGAAGTGCGGCGTGGGCGGAGAGCCATACAAAACTCATCACACCGCTTTGTCGGCGGAGCTTCAAAAATTGTGCTGTCCAGTTGGCGAGCGTCAAGAACTGCGAGAGGCGGCGAGCGACCAACTCCCACAAACTTCCGGCAATCAAATTGGCGCACAAAATGATGAATCCAGCGCGACCCCAGGCGTGCACGAGATACTTTGCGGGCTCGGCCTGCTGATTGAGTTCAAGAATTTCAAGAACAGGTGAGAGCATCGCGAGCCAAATCAAAATCCATACGAAGATCCGAGGAAAAGTCGCGAGAGGATGCGTGGACGGAGTTGAAGGATTGTGCTGCGATGACATGGTTGAAATCAGCATGAGGGGAGAATTCCATGAAGTCGAGGCCCAGTTGGTGGATTCCAGAATCAGAAATGACTCCTGAGTCGACCTACTTGAAGCGTCGAGAATTGTTGCGCGGACTGGGATTCATCGGCGCAAGCCAGCTCCTCAGCGGAGCCATCGGCGACTGGGCCGCTGACGCGACCGAGGCCTCGACTTCGGGGGCTTCGGCCTCTGTGCGTGAGTCAGGCTCGAGTCGCAGTCAGTCGGTGGAGGCACGGCGATATCCACGTGCGAAGAAATACGATCTTCAGGATCCTGAGCGACCCATCACGGAAGAGCGTTTGGTCACTTCACACAATAATTTTTACGAGTTCTCCTTGCAGAAGTCGGAAGTCGCAGGTCTTGCCAAGAAGTGGACGCCGCCATCGCCTTGGAAGATTCAAGTCGCGGGACTTGTCGATCAGCCGATGGAGCTGGACCTTGAGGACATCATGAAGCGCGTGAAACTTGAAGAGCGCGTCTATCGATTTCGATGTGTCGAGGCTTGGTCGATGGTTGTTCCTTGGGGTGGATTTCAATTGCGCGATCTGGTGCAGATCTGCCGACCGAAGCCAGCGGCAAAGTTCGTGAAGTTTGTGACCTATCAAGATGAGCGTGCCATGCCCAACATCAAGGGCATGCCTCATTATCCTTGGCCTTACACGGAGGGACTAAGCCTCGCCGAGGCTCAACACGAACTGACGTTTATGGCGACAGCGATCTACGGCAAAAATTTGCCGCAGCAAAACGGTGCTCCACTTCGATTGGTAGTGCCTTGGAAATATGGATTTAAAAGTATCAAGTCGATTCATCGAATCGAGTTCACCGACACTCAGCCGAAAACTCTTTGGGTGAGCTTAGCGCCTCAAGAGTACGGCTTTTTAGCGAACGTCAATCCTGAGGTGGATCATCCGCGCTGGACGCAAAAACGCGAAACACGATTAGACGGAAGCTTCTTTCCCAAGAAAATTCCAACCCTCATGTTCAACGGCTACGCCAATGAAGTGGCGACGCTCTACAAGGGCGTTGACCTCAAAAAGAATTACTAAGCAGGTCAGAGAGCCAAACTACTTTTTGGCAGGATGACTTTGGCCTTCGACGACTTCTTGGCCCGAATGTTTGCGCCAATCGTAATCCTTGCTGGCGCGAAGCCGATCATCCCAAGCTTTCCACTTTTGCTCGCTGAATTGATGGCGAATGCGACCCTGAGCATCGAAGATCGCAGGATCTTTACCGAAGAGAAAATCAAAGAGGAAGGCGAGCGGTCCGCCGACACGTCGGCGAAACATAGCGCCTGAAAAGCCAACTTTTGAATAGGTGCGACTTTGCGCGGCCAACTGCGCAGCTCCATGCGGAGTCGCGGCTGTTGAGCGTCCGTCACCCAAAGCTTGATTCAACAGGTCGGGTCGATCATTGCGATCCATGCTCACTCCCTTTAAAGCTCTCCCAAACGCTAACATGGAGTCGATCGATGGAGAAGGGCTTTGGCGCTGGACAAATTGAGCTTAAACACTATGCAGAGTCTGTCTTTCGTCCCGTCGATTCAAGTTTGGGCCGGATCGCTCAAAGCATTGCGACCTCGGGTCTGCCGCAAATTCAAGTTGGTCCGATGGATGGAAGGCATCTTGAGGTTTTAGCGCGCGCGTTGTCGCCGCAAATCGTCGTCGAGATCGGCACTTTAGGTGGTTATTCAGGCCTATGCCTCATGCGCGGCATTCGTCCGGGAGGACAATTCCACGGCTTTGAAAAGTCCGCGGCTCATGCCGAGTTGACTCGTCAAAATCTTCTGGCCGCTCAGGTTCAAGAAAAGCTCGCCGTCGAAGTTCACATCACCGAAGGCGAAGCGCTGACGGAGTTGGCGAAATGGCCCAAAGATCGACGTGTGGACCTCGTGTTCATCGACGCGGATAAGGTGAGCTACTCGGCCTACTTGGATTGGGCGGCTCAGCATCTGCGCGTGGGGGGCGTGGTGTTGGGTGACAATACATTTGGTTGGGGCGATGTGGTTCGTGTGCCGCAGTTGACCGGGCAAGCCAAGGACACAGTTGGTGCTTTGGACCAGTTCAATCGTCGGCTTGCGGCTGATCCAAGATTCGTCAGCACGATCTGGCCCACGGCGGAAGGACTCACCATGGGAGTGAAGATTCGCGATTGATGCGCTCAGCTCAGCGAAGTTGAGTGTCGATGCCGAACACGGCGTAGAACATACGAAGCGCAAAGCCCAGTGCGGCTAAGCCAAACACGGCGCCTGCAATTTTCAAGTCGGCGGCGACTTCGCTCGCCAGGCCAAGTTGCACTTGCAGATCAAATGCGCTGCTCAGGCCAATGAGTCCTGCGATCATCAAGGCGCAGGCACCAATGAAAAATGTGATTCGACTGATGAGATTCATTGTGACTCTCCTGGTTTGAAATCAAATTTCGGGCTTAGGACTCGCAACGTAAATTGGCGCAGGTATCGATGATGTCAAGGCCGGAGGACTCGTCGGGTGAGCGGCCCGTCTTCGATTGATGGAGTCGAGAGTGTCGTTCAAAACATTGTGTGGCCGCATCTTCAAACGCGGCCTCGGCAGAGCGACCTTTGCCAATGATCGTGCCGACATCTGTGGTCTCCACACGACATGTGCTTCTGCCCTTGGCGGCATGAGCTTCGGGAGCTGTGAGGATTCCCGTAGCCCCCAGCAATAGGGCCGCAATCATCAGGAAATTCTTGGTCTTCGATGTTGCTCGCATGGGATCATCCTCGCTTTCCAGTTGACCGAAGTGTGGTCCAACCTTGCTCTCAAGTCAGAGCATGGCCGAGGCCAGCTGATAACGAAGCATTGCGATTTGGCGTGGGCTTGGGCCAGGATAGGAACAAAGGAGGCCTAACAGGTGTCAAAGCCTTCGACAGTGCTGCCGGCCGACTCGCCTATTGAATTGAGCGAGGCCTACGGCTCTTACCCCCAACTTTGGATGAAACGACCGTATTGGCCTGTGAATTTGCGGCATGATTTGAATTTGAATTGTGCCAACTGCCGCATGCTTAATGTGGGGGATGGGCATAAGGAAAGTCTCGCAGTTTGGCCGAGGCGGGACTGGGGCCCCTTTCTCCCGCAGGTGAAATGCTGCGCTCATCAGCCGTATTGGCCGAATTATCTTTTGGGTGCAGCCCTGCATGATGCGAATGGTTCGGGGCATTCGCACTTAGCAGTCTTGTTGGAGCAATCCGAACTCACGCCTTGGGGTGCGCGGCCTTTGCCGAAGCGGCGAACCGCCGAGGCCAGATCAGGCCAATGTGGATATGGACAAGACTTGGAACTGGCTTGTCCAATGCTCACACGAGAAGGGCAGTGTTCGGCGTGGAGATTTCGACCGGCGACTTGTAGCACCTACGTCTGTCAATCCGCTCACGCCGTTTCGGGATTGGCGGCTTGGCGTGAATATGAGGGTCGACTTGTGGCCTGGGAGTCTGAACTTGCCCACCAGCTCGTTTGGCAATTGGGTTACACAAATGATGATCTGCGAGAATCTTTGTCGCACTCAGAAGCTTTGAACATTTACAGGCGTTGCCATGAACTCCTACGTTCGGGTTGGGCGCCATGAACTTTGATCTGATTCTTTGACCCCTCACGGGCAAGCATGGAAGAAAGTGGCCATGACAGGATCTTCGTCACATTCAGTTCGATCCGTGGCCGAGCGCATGAGCGCCATTGTGAATGAGTTTGCTGCGGACGCGGAATGGGAAGCCAAATACGCACGCGTGATTCAAAAAGGTAAAGCCTTAGCCGAACTTCCTGCGGCCTATCGCGATGAGAAATTCAAAGTGAAGGGCTGTCAAAGTCAGGTGTGGCTTCACGCCGAACTCTCGCCGGAAGGGCGCATGCGCTTACATGGTGATTCAGATGCCGTTATCGTTCGCGGCTTGGTTGCGTGCTTGATTGAAGTCTATGGCGATGCCAAGCCCAGTGAGATTCTGGCGAGTTCGCCGAACTTCCTCAAGGACATCGGCTTTGATTCACATCTCAGTCCCAGTCGCGCCAATGGACTTCATGCCATGGTGAAGCAGATCTACCTTTACGCCGCAGCTTTTGATGCCTTGGCGCGTTCGGGTTCACCGCGGTAAAGCCTGAATCGCCCGCCTGAATCGACCAAGAGATTGGTCAAATGAGTCTTCCGAGCTGAGCGTCCAGCGTGAAACATAATCGCTTGCGGTTAGATGTCCCAAGTCGGTGTCGGGAAGGGCTTCACTTCGTCATCCGTCAAATTGAAGCCGCGAGTGTTAGGACAAAACGGCATGGACACATGAATGTGTCGCCGATGATCGCGATCTTCCCAAGCGATTGTTCCGAGAGGCTGTCCACTTCGCCGTCGAGGGCAGCCGCGGCTTCGATGAATCTCGCCGAAGCATTGGCGGAGCTTCACATAGAACTTTCGTTCGCGACTCGAAGGTGATTGTACAGCTCGAAGGTAGTCCATGGTGACGGCGTCAAGCCCTTTGGGGTACGCGGTGATCCGCGCGATGTCGATGGCGCGTCCGACGGCATGCAAGGATGCTCGACCATGATTGTCGTCAGCCATCACGCCTCTGTGGATGAGACTGATGCGATCCGTGTTGGGCAATCCGATGCTTCTCAAGCCTTGATTCACACAACCGACAAGCTGTCGCTGCATGAATACCAAAAACTCTGAGGCCATCCCTCGAGCCGTTGTACATCGTGCCCCTTCGTAATTGCCGCGAACGATGCCGCTACATTCGTTCCATGACGTTGAATAGATCGGCTCGCCGGACGGTGTGTAACCAAATGGACGCTGACGGCGCTGAAACTCACTCTCGGTCAATTCTTCGGGTTCAAATTCAAGGTTGATCACCTGATCACCAATTTGAATCAGGGGAATGTCCTCGATGATTTTGATTTCTTCTTCTTCGGGTTGAGGTGGGGAAAGTTGAGGGAGTCTTTCGATCAAAGGTGCGGACACGATGAGGTTGGCGTTGGCGTGGGCCTCGGGAAGGTTGGCTTCGCTCATCATCCCGACGACCGCAGCACCCGCGAACAGAATGAGCTTGATCTGACGGCTTTGAGTGAAGAGCTGAGAAACGCGAAAGCGAGATTTCATCGTGAACCTCCGAGGCGATTGAATTCCCTAAAGCGAGTTGGCATTGAGCGAGTCCTGCGTCTTGTGTTCTTAGTATCCTGGGGGCACGACCAGTAGGCCCGAGCGATAGAGTTCCACATTGGTCCAGCGAGGCGCGTAGCCGTGTCGTTGCCCGAGCAGAGGATTGAACTCGCCCATTTCAATATTGTCGAAAGCACCCAAGCGTCGCGTGCTGTGAGCTTCAACCACACGTCCGAAACTTCCGGGAAACACATGATAGCCAAGATGTGCGATCGCGACGAAGAAGGGTGTGGCTTTGAAGCTAGCGGGTGGACGAGTGCCAAAGCCCACTAAAGTCTGACGATCATCCACCGGTACTGTGTAGTAGCGACTTCGGCGCATGACAGAATTGTAAGTGGCGACGTGCTGGCCTCGTTTTGGATCGTGGGGCTTTTCCGGCACTGTACGTTTCCAGATTTCATTTTCTTCGGCGTCCCACTGCGCGTTCTGCGAGGGATCTGGGTTCCAATAAAGACTGCGCCAGCCAAGATCTATCAATGCCAGCTGAAGCTCGTGACCAAACCAGTTTACTGAGCCTGTGCGCGGATCTTTTCGTCCCACCCAAGCTTCAAGCTTCTGCCAAGTCGTCGTTTGTCCGGTCTGTTGAAAGGCTTGCTCGAGGCATCGGAGAGTCATGGTGATGCAGGCCGTGCTCTCCATCTGAGGTGCTCCCTCATCGATGGCGCGTTGGCTGAGATTGGGAAAGTTCTGGCGAAGAGTGGCTTTGCGCACATCAACGCGGTGGTAGTTCTTTCCGTAATGACGATTGCCGTAGTACTTCGCAAATCCGTAGCGTCTTTGAAATTCGACGTGCGTTGACCACACGCTGTTGATGCATTGGGCGGAGAGCTGAGCCAGTTGTGGAGAGAGCTGTCGATGTCGTTCGATTTCCTCGGCCGTGAATCCGGCGCCACTCACAGCTGCACTTGCGGGGGCTTGTGTGCTGATCAGGACGCCAATTTGCGTGCAAAACAGTAAGCTAATTTGCGCGCATAGTGAGAGGAAGACTTTCGTGATCGGTCGTTGAGGATGCGGCACGGTTGCGTTGAGTTGGTTAGGTTGGAGAGTGTGAGTGTCCGACATGAGTCTTCCTTCTGCGGCGATCCGCAATCGGCCCAATTCGAGAGAAGGCCGGTGTTCCAAATCGAAGTGACGAGCGAAAAGGCTGAATTTGTGGCGATGATGTTGATCGCGATGCAGTGGCCAGGATGCAGTGGCCAGGATGATGGGCAAAACTCAGCCCAAGTTCCGGAGAACTGAAGCAGGCCTAGTTTTGATTTGCCGAGGGCGAGCTCGGTAAATTGAGGCATAGCCGACAAATTCGGCGTTGAACTTCGCATTTGCGAAAATGGTCTAGGGCGCAAGTCCAGTCGAGGTGACAGCTGAGGCCTTGGCATGGCTTGCGCGGCTGCCTCACTTTGACAAATTCGCAAGGCAGTTTGATTCTGGATTTGAGATCGCCAGCCAGTTCTTTTGCGAGCTGACCAAGCCAGATCGGCTCTACAGTCAGGAGTTTCGCCAAGTGAAGACGTCCAAGCCGAAGCGAAATTCTTCAGCTGGCAGGGTGCCGGCAAAAGGCGATGGATCGGTTGTCGAGGTGGGCACGGTCCCAGTGAATTCTTCAGCGCCTTTAAAGCTCGCGCCGAATGGCTTTGAGAACTTACTCAACTCAAGCGATGAAATGGCGTTTCTGCGCTTTTACTTGGAGGTTGGCCGAGCGCAAGGCGAATCCGCCTCAGCTCTGGCGGCTCGCGCTGGATTCAAGTCTTCGGGTCACATCTCCGATCTCCTAGCTCATCGCCGGCAATTGACGTTAAAGAGCTTGGATCGTCTGGCGCGCTCACTGCGTTTACCCGAGCTTTATCAGCAGTACTTTGTGGTCTTGGCCCGACGCTCAAAGCCGGAGCAACTCGCGGAAGGCCAAGCTGTGTCCGTGGTCGAAGCCGAACATCGACGTTTGCGTTCTCGGCTTCGCGAAGATCTCGATGGTCCCCGCAAGGAAGAAGAGGGACAGCAAATTGTATCGTCGTTGGCGACCTTTGTTCTCTTTGCGGCGCTTGAGCCCAATCGAGGCTTAACGCTTGCGGAACTGCGCGATCGAAGTGGTTTGAGTCATGAGGTTTTGCAAGCGGAGCTGAGTAAGTTGATGCAGCTCAAACTCACTTATGAATTCGATGGCAAGATTTTCTGCCAACAAGAACGATTTCAGTTCATGGGCGAGAGTTTCTCCCGCTCGTTCAAGGCCTGTTTTGTCGAGGCGGGAGAGCTGATGCTCAAAAGGGCCAGGGTGATGGAAGAACATCCAACTGACTTATTTATGTACACCTCGTTTCTGGTGCCCCGAAATATACGCCGCTCCCTGCAAGGTAAAATCCAGTCCCTCATTCTTGCAGAGCTGGACCGGGAGCAGCCGGATTCGGGAGATGAAGTGGCGCATTTGATCTTCTCGGTGATGACGGCCAGGCCGCCTGACAACGGGTCGAAGGAGAGTTGACGGATGAAACGTCGAATTGAACTCAAGTCCATCACTCAGGTTCTGAATATGGTCTTCATGGCCAGCGCCTTGGCGGTGTATTTTGCGTTGGCGTTTACGACGCCAGCTTCAGCGCGCAACCCGGAAGTCTCAATGCCCGAACCTGAGCCGCGGGTGAGAATCAATCCGCCGGTGACGCCGTTTCCCTACGCAGGGCCGGTGCATCGCCAAGATTTGTTCAAGATTTTTAGGAACCTTGAGGACGTGTCGCGCGTCGAAGATCTGTCGAAGTGTAGCAACTTTGTGATCTTCAATTTGCGCGAGCGCATGGGAGATTCGGAACTGCAGCGACAAGTCTTCCGTGATCTCGAAAGAATCTTCCGCCAGCGACAGCGTACCTATACGCAAGAGCAGTTTTTTGGTGATCGCGCGATCATGGTGGAATTTGAGCGCGAGTTCACAGCTGAACAGCGTCAGAAGCTCTTCGATGAGCTTCGCAAGAAGTACAAGAATTCCGTCACGCTCAAAAAGTGCGAGCCGCCGCCCGACACCGTAAATCGCGGCACGGGTTCGAATCAGCCTCCGCCTTGAAGAAACTATTTTCTGAATTGAGATTTGATCATCCCTGCGCGCTTGGCGGGGATGATCCGGTCTGTTGAGTCAGTCGGAGCGAGAATTTCAATTCAGATCGGTGAATCACAGATCGACGGTCACGTGAATTCGATGTGTGTCGTCGTTGTCATCCAAGAGCGCGATGAACTCCATGACTTCTTTTTTCTGTGAGTCGTTAAGCTCCGTGTAGTTCTTCGGCTTATAACTCAGTTCAGCCGTAGAAACTTTGAATCCGCGTGCGACCAAGGCTGTTTCAATCGCCTTGAGATCTTCGGGCGCTCCATAAAATCCGTATTTGTCGCCATCCAAAACCTGAACATCACTGGCGCCGGCCTCGATGGCTTCTTCCTCAGGATCCTTCACGCCCGCCTTGGTGCCTTCAATCAAACACACTCGATCAAACATCCACGCGACCGAGCCTTCGGCTCCCAGTGCGCCGCCATTTTTGTTGAATACGTTGCGGATTTCACCCGCGGTGCGATTGCGATTGTCAGTTTGGCACTCGACGATCACGCCGACTTTGTGCGGACCGTAACCTTCGTAAGCCAGTTCCTCGATTTGCGAAGCATCGTCGAGGAGACCCGCGCCTTTCTTAATCGCGCGCTCAATGGTGTCCTTCGGGCATGCTTTTTCGCGGGCGGCCTCGATGGCCATTCGAAGTCGGGAGTTCGCGGCAGGGTCTGGACCACCGAGTTTCGCCGCGACTTGAATCTCGCGAGCAAGTTTTGTGAAGATGGCACCTTTTTTTGCGGCATTCGCCGCCATCATTGGATTCTTCCAGCTTTTACCCATGCCTGCATCTTGACCTGCGACTGCGAATGGAGCAACGAGGTAGGCGATGCTCAACACAACGCAAAACAAACCGGGGTCAGCGGACTCGGCCGATTTCAAGACCGACTCACAATCCCGGCCCGCACAGACGCCGCTGGAATGGCAAGTTTGGTGGGCTTTGGCTCCCATCCAAAAGGCTCAAGCGGTGGGTGAACTTTTGGGAATCGCCGAACCGCTCGCACCAAAGCCATGGCCGCAGAACTTGCCGCGCGATTGCCAAGTCATGTCGACCAAAAAATTGGGTGCTAAACCCGGCCTGCAGTCGGCGGAAGGGCAGGCGCGGCTGCTTCACGATCTGGGGAACATCGAACTGCAGGCTATGGAGCTGGCGATTCGAACCTTGGCTGAGTACCCCGATGCGCCTCAAGAGTTTCGCGATGAGTTGCGAGCCGTCGCCATCGAAGAGAGTCAGCATTTTCTCTTATGTACAGATCGCTTGGCGGCCTTGGGTTTTCAGTGGGGATTTCGGCCCGTTCATCAAGCGCTTTGGGAAGCTGTCGGTGAACAGTCGTTGCTTGAGCGCGTGATGTTGGTGCACAGGCACATGGAGGCCACGGGCCTCGATGCCGGATCTTCCATTCTCAATCGCCTGACGGGACTTCGGCAGCCACCGGCACGCGAGGTCGTCGAGCGCATTGTTCGAGATGAATTGGGCCATGTCGAATTTGGTTCGCGATGGTTTCGGCGCATCGCGATTGCCGAGGGACGAGATCCCGATGCTTGTTTCGCCGAACTATTCCCCAGCATGCTTCGTCGCGTGCCACGAACTGAAAAGCCAAAACTCGAACTGCGCGCCAAAGCCGGCTTCAATGCGTTCGAACTGAAAGTGATAGATGAAGTCTGGAGCGCGACGAACTTTAAAGTTCCGCGCGAGGCTTGAAATTTAGATTGTTTCTTCCGGGCGTAAAAATCGCCAGCGCCCCTCGGGTAAATCGCCGAGGCGAAGTTTGCCAATCCGCACGCGCTTGAGGCCCACGACTTTGAGTTCAACCAGCTCACACATGCGGCGAATTTGGCGCTTCTTGCCTTCTTGCAGAATCATCTTCAACTGCGCTTCATTAATGCGCTCCACGCGAGCCGGTTTCAGGGCTTGACCATCGAGCTCCAGCCCGAAGCGAAGTTGCTTGAGTTTAATCTCGGTGATCTCGCCAGCGACGCGGACCAAATACTCTTTTTCAATTTCTGAGTCTTCGCCAATCACCTGTCTCGCGATTCGTCCATCCTGGGTGAATAACAATAGACCCTTTGAGTCGATATCCAAGCGTCCAGCTGGAGCGAGACCATCAAAGTGCTGGGGCTTCAGTTGTTGTTCGCGAGGAGAGCTTCGATGCTGATTAGCGGCAGTGATCAGGCGAACAGCTGGCTCATAGCCGGGCTCAGGTTGGCCTGAAACATAACCAATGGGTTTATTGAGGATGATGCTGACCAGCTCAGCGCGTTCACGACGAGCGTCAGGCGAGATCTCAATTCGGCAATCCGACCGCGCGCGCTGACCCAGTTGAGCGATCTCGCCATCCACTTTGACCCAGCCCTTTTCAAGCCAAGCATCGGCTTCGCGGCGCGAGCAAATACCTCTCTGCGCCATGATCTTAGAAATTCGATCTTCGCGAGGAGATGAAATGTCGGATTCGCCAGTGGCGGACGAAGTGGATGTCGATGGGGCAGACTTGGGACCGCGCATAGGAGTCGTCTTAGCATGCCAACTGCGGCGCGTCCACGGCGGAGCCTGAAAAGATGGCAGGAGAAATCGGGAGGAGTTGCACAATGGGAGAAGTGTTGCAGTTCGACTCCAATCAGGCAGGATTGAGCTGACTGTTCGATGAGGAGTTCGCAAAAACAGAGCTAGGCAGGAACTCGGCAACCGGGGAGAACGTCCAATGATCCAACAAAGCCCGCATCCACATCATTCAAGCTTTTTCCAGTTCCGTAAACAATTCGGTAGGCAAAGTCGAAGCCAGAGTCCGAGCTCGATGCTTCAGATCGGGATGCATCTGTTCTTTGCTTTGAGTTTAGTTTGGGGATTCGTGACGGGTGGTCAGAGCTTGGCCTATGCCCAAACCACGAACCTGACGCCGAATTTTTCGGCGAAGATCTTTGCTCTGAAGAAGCGCGATCAAATGCTGTTCACCATGAAAAACGAGTTCAGCGTCACAGGTGACCAGAAAACCTACGTGAGCACATATTTGAGTCCCGAAGGTCGAGAGCTTGTGCGTGAAACTTCGACCTTCCAAATCTCCGAAGGACGTGAAGTGCTGAAGAAGTTTCGAGTCGAACAACTGCAGCTAGAAACAGATGGGTTCGTCGAGCTGAGTGAAGGGAAGGCGCGATTTAGTTTTACCAAGGCCGGCAAGACACAAACGGCAGAAGAGTCCGTGGGTGAGGATTTCGTTGTCTCCTCGACTCTCGTTGCGCATCTTCGGCAGCCAAAAAACTGGGAGCGCCTTCTTAAGGGTGAACGTGTACGGGTTCGCTTCGCTGTCATTGATCGACGCGAAACTGTGGGCTTTGAATTTTTCAAGGTGAAGGAAGTTGAGGTCCAAGGTCGCAAAGCGATCGCAGTCAAAATGAAAGCCTCAAGCCTTATAATCTCAGCGATCGTCGATCCGCTTCACTTTTACATCGATCTGGAAAACGGACTGCTCCTGGAAATGGAAGGGCGCAGTGCTGTAAAGGTCGGAGAAGTCGGCAAATGGAAAGATTTCGACGGCTACACTGTTTATACGCACACCGCAAAGTGACGACCGCTGGCATCACTCATTGAGAGCGGGGCTTTCCATCGCCCCGCTAAGCGAATGGCCAATTCTCCTGGAGATTCGCAGTCCGCGGCCAAGACTTCAATGGCCGCATCCGCAACTTGCTCGTAGGATGCATTGGTTTCGATTTCAAGCGTGAGTTCGCGAGGCGAGGCCTCGGGCGCGAGTTGCACATCATAAGTCGCTCGTTCGATTCGCTTCGCATCCCAAGGTCGCGATCCGATTTCAACCGCCAGATCTGACATTTCGTCGAGGCGTAAAAACGAAGCGTCTTGACCGTAGGCCTGTCGAAAGGCTTGCGCGAGAAAGGCCGCAATGTTTTCCGTCGTCGGCACGCGATCGCGAAACGCCGGCGCGTCGAGAGGCAGATGTTTGTAATTTAAAAGCCCCGCCACTTGTTGAACGGCAAGCTGAAATTTCGCCCAGTCCGTGTCTTGGGATTGAGCACTGACCCAAATTTCGATTCGATAATTGTGCCCATGACCATGTTTGGCGGTGAAGCATGGACCGAAGACCTTCGTGTTTTGTTCTTCGGACCACTCTGATTTCTCATAGTGGTGTGCGGCGGTGAACTCGCGGGACAATCCCCAGAAAAGTTTGAACTGTGGAGATAGGCTTTCGTCTTGAACATTAGACAAGGTGAATCCCTCCATCAATATTGACGACGGCACCTGTGGTCCATTCGGAGCCCGCCGAACAAAGTGCGAACGCAAGACTTGTGAGATCTTCGGGACGGCCAATGCGACCTAGCGGCTGAAGATTTCGCAACTGCTCGAGAGTTTGGGCTTTGTCGGCCGCTTTGTGAAAGCCGTGAATGGGTGTGTCGACAAGGCCCGGGCAAATGGTGTTCACTCGAACTCCATCCCGTGCGGCTTGCACGGCAAAGGCTTGAGCCCAGTTGTTCAGTGCGGCCTTGGAGGCCGAGTATGCAACAGTGTCGACCGTTGCCTTGAGTCCAAGTGTGGAGGAGATATTCAAAATGGCGCCACGATTGATCTTGAGCAGTGGATAGCAGGCGCGCGTGAGGCGAAGCGGACCCAGCGTATTGACTTCAAACATTCGCATCCAGTCCGCAAGATCCGCTGACAGAGTGTCACCACGTACAAACTGACCCGCATTGTTGATGAGCGCGTCGAGACTCAGGATGCCATTTTGGCGAAGCCAATTTTCAGCTTGGGATTGTGCATCGGCGGAGCTCAAATCAAGTGGGCAGCACAGAAGCTTTGCTGAGGAGACTATCTCGCGACAGAGAGATGCTGTGGTTTGCAGGGCTTCGAGCCTTCGTCCGATGAGGATGACTTGCCAATTTTGTTGGGCAAAGTGAAGAGCGAGGGCTTGGCCAATTCCTGATCCGGCGCCAGAAATGGCGACGATTTGCGGTTTGCGTTCTTGGCCTTGAGCGTTCGGCATTGGTCCTCCGTAAAAGTCTGTGGGGAGGCGCGAAAAAAGAGAATCGGGCGCCTGAAGCGCCCGATTGTCAAAAACTTCAATTAGAAGTCGTAGCCGCGAACAGTCTTGCGACCGTTGTCTTTGCAGCGACCGACGGCAGCCTTAATCATCTCGTGAATTTTGCCGCTCAATGCATCCACGACATCCGAAGAAACATTGCAGCCTTGGCTACGGATGGCATCTTTCATCTTCGATGCGATCACCAAAACTTCGCCTTTTTTTCCACCTTTTGCCTTCTTGGCCATATCAACTCCTTTTCGAGCAAGAACTCGTATCGGAGATTTCAAAAGGTGAAGGCATGCAAGTCAATACCACTTTTGGGGTTCGACTGTTGCGCCCACATTTTGGGCTTGCAAGGCAGGCGAAGCGCTGACGGCTGGTGAGACAGTAGCGAAGGGCTGTATCGATCTTCCGGATCGAGGACCTGATTTAGGCCGCTTGAGGGCCCTTCATACCCAGCGCAACGCGCCAGACTTCAGCTTCTCGGAAGATTTTGATCAGATCCAGATCGAGTTTTCCGGCTCGCCCTTCCATGTGCAAAATCTCAAGTGCACGCTCGGGCGAGATCGCTGGTTTGTAAGGTCGGTCCATGGAAGTGAGCGCGTCGTAGATGTCGGCAATCGTCATCAACTTGGATTGTAGGGGAATGTAATCGCTCAATAGGCCTCGCGGATAACCGCTGCCATCCATCTTCTCGTGATGCGAATACGCAATATCGGGAACGCCTCCCAAATCTTCAGTCCAGGCGATTTGTCGGAGGAAGTGGTAGGTGTGGGTGACGTGCGATTCAATTTCTTTCCGCTCTGTATCCGTCAAAGAGCCCTTCGGCATAGAGAGCTTCACGATCTCTTCAGGCGTGAGCATCGCGTGATCGATTTCTTGTTGGATCTGATTGATCCATGTCATCAGTCCGATGATGTCAAAATCACCGGCCACGACTTGGGGAGTATTGGCCTTGATGATGCTCACACGCACCTGTTGCAGGCGCTTGGCGAAGTCATCGATTCGATTCATCACCTTGTCGATGTATTGCCTTGGCGATTCAGAAAGAGTGCGTCCCTTCTCAATCGTCTCGAGCAGCTCGCTTGTGGCGTGCTTCCACGTCAGCATTTCTTGCTTGGCGCTCGCAGCTTCAAGGCGACTCATGATGGTGTCGATCTCATGGGGATAAAGCTTCAGCTGTTTGGACAAAACGGATTCGCGAACGCCAATCTTACCAAAATCATGCAAGAGTGCCGCATAACGCAGTTCGCGCATTTGCGCGTCAGTGAACTCGACCTCTTTATAGATCCCATCGCCGCATAGATGAACCGCACGAGCAAATTCAACAGTGTAAACCGCAACGCGATCTGAATGGCCCGAGGTCGAAGGGTCCCGAGATTCGATGGCGGTGACGGATGCGCGAATGAAGCTCTCAAACAGATTTTCGATGTCGTTGTTGAGCTTGGCGTTTTCAATGGCGACCGAGGCTTGTGATGCAAACGCTTGCATCAAATCCACATCTTCGTCGGTGAACGCCTCGACGTCGTCGATGCTGAGCGTTCGATGGTGATCCACATCTCCCGGGCTTCCCGGCTTCAACTTGTTGATGATCTGCAAGACGCCACGGACTTTCGAGTTGGCACTCGTCATTGGCACGGCCAACATCGACACTGTTCGGTAACCCGTCTCGTGGTCAATTTGCGGATTGAACTTGTAGTCGAGATTCTCGGGCATGTTGTAACAGTCATCAATGCGCAGAGGTTTGCCTTCAATCGCGACCCATCCGGCAATCGAGGCCTTGTCGAGTTCGAGGATCTTGTTTTGATAGGTCATGCCCGTGCGTCGATTGGTGGATCGGTGGAATCTCAATACGGTGATGTACTTGGCTTGTTTGTTGGCGATGGAGTCGATTTTAATGTTTTCAGTCAGAAAGATCGAGGCCGCATCGGCTTGTGTTGCATCCAAAGCGCGATCGATGATCAAATCCAAGATTCGCGAAATGTCCTTTTCGGCGGTGAGAGCGACACCGGTTTCAACCAGTGAACGATAGCGGTTCATGGATCGGCGATCGTGGAAATGAGTCTCCGACGAAGCCGCCGCACGTGAACGAGATTTCTTTTTTTCGTTCCCGCGCGAAGGTCCTTGACCCGACATGCTTGTGCCTCCTCAAACAGTTCGCCGCAGATGGTTTCAGTTGAAACTGAATTCAAGATGAACCCAGTTCGAATCATCTGCTCTGTACTTATCGACAACTTCGCGACTTGGTTTGAGAAATTCCGACTCGACTTACGGGTTTCCCGCTCGGGGCGTGGCCGATGTGGACTCTGGTCGAGTGGATTGACGTGAAGGACTCCATCTCAGACGACTGAGGTCGAGTTGGTTCAACGGATTCAAAGTCCAGCCACGCCACTCAGGCTGCGCGAGCACGGTGAAGTGGATTCTGCCCATGGGGATGATCGCGAAGTCTTGGAGGAGATGTTGAATACCTTCGCTGCAGAGACCTCGCGACTTGGCGACGGACTTCGACTTTGAGTTGCGAACATCCAGCGCCAACAACTTGAGCGAACTGAGTGTTGTCAGAAATCTTTTGTTTTCATAGGCAATGAAATTTTCTGGATCTTGAGGCGAAAAGATTTCGAGAGCCGCGGAGCAAGTGGCGCGATCAGGTCCAACGCCTTTGCGAAAGAGCGCCGGCGTTTTGTCGCGAAGTTGTCGAAGGTAAACTCCTTGCTCGACGGGTTGCAAATCGATCTTGAGATTCAGATGGCGCTTCCACTGGGCCTGCATCCACTCCATGCCCTTTTGAATGTCGTCACCGCCAAGCTTAGAGAAGTGTAAGGTCCAACGACGCTCTCGCAACTCTGTGGGGACTTTCTTCCAAGCATCTTGGGCCGCCTTGAGGTTGAACTCGTGACAATGAACGGTGTCCTGCCATTCCAACGGAAGTCCTGTGCAGCCGGGCCTGCCCAATGCATCGTAGATCACTCGCAGCTCTTCATAGTTCAGTGAGAGCGCGAGGGCCTTTCGCATTTCAGGTTGATCTTTGAGTTCCGGCCCGAAGCCGATGTAATCAAATCTGAAAACGGGAATTTGCTGAAAGTCAGGTCGGCCTTTGTAGCTCGGAATATAGGATGTGGGGAGCCGCCTCAAAAAAGACAGCTCACCACTGCGGTAGAGATTCAAAGCCGTCTCGTCGTCGTCAATAAACAGAATTTCAACATGGGGTTGGCCGGGTGTTCGCGGCGCGAGGCGAATTCTTTGCCCCGCAATCCAAGATTGCACTTGGTAGGCTCCTGAGGTCGATGCGCCGACGGCGCTGGCGCGATCCAGGCGAACGCCAGATTTGGTCACTGACAATGCGGGATGAGTCAGGCGATGGAGGAACTCGGGATCGGCAGCTGGTGGGGCTTCGAACAAGATCTCCAGTTCATGATCACCGCGAGGCTTCAACCCTAAGGTCGAGACATCGAGATCACCGCGATGAATCGAACGAGCGTTTTTAACACCGTAAAGTAAACTCGCGCCGATGCCCTTTGAATTCTTCGCAAAGAGTCGGTGCCAACTCTCGATGACATCGCGACTGCGAATCTTGCTGCCATCGGAAAAGCTGGCCTTTGGGCGAAGTCGGCAACGTATGATCGGTTGCGGGGATTGTGGGGGACTGTGCCAGCGACAAGACTCAGCAAGCCGAGGTTCGGGTTGGCCATTGGCATCGAGGCGATAGAGCCCGTCAAAAAGGCTCAATAGCAAATAGGCTGATTCGCTATTGCTCACTTGGGCCGGATCAATACCACTGGGCTCACTGAAAAGATGATAGCGGAAAGGTGGTGTTGCTTCGGTTTTCTCCTGGGCGTTGGCCTCGCTCATTGACCAAGGGAGCTGGAGAAGAAACAAGACCACCACCAGGGTCAGCAATGTCCTAGGATCTGTGACAGAATGGCGAGGCCGCGAAGCGTGGTGATTCATCTTGAGACACTTGTCCCATATTGAGACGGACCTGGACAAGTCTTACGCAAATTCTCCCCAAATCTCGAAGGTTTAATCTAAACTGTTAAAAAGGGCGGGGCGCTTTTGATGAGTATTCATCCATCTCAAGACAATTCGCTGGACCGGAAGAAAACTTCGGTCAAACACGGCTCGCGCAAGATCGCCGTGCGCGATGAAGATGTGCGCCAACTTTCCGGCCAAGTGCGCAGCCTACCGATTTGGCTGACAGGTTTTCTTGTTGGCGTCTTGGTCTTTGCCTTCCAGAACTGCGGTGGATATCAGGCGATGACGAATCCGCTTTATGATCGAGAAATTCTCGCAAGTTGTTTGGGGCCGAGTTGCGGTCGTGATGCGAATTACATCATGATCTTTGTCGCCAACAATGACCCGATCTCTGTGCCCACGAAGACAGCACCTGAAACCAACACGATCGATCTTGGCGGCTATTGCGACACCGGAGGTTTCCCGGATTCTGCGATTTACCTTGAGGTGAAGCAGGGTGCGACGACAATTGTGCCGATGTTCCGCTCAACGGCCAAATGCGATGAATTGGGTCGTTTCAAAGCCCAAGTGACATTACCAAGTTCAGGTGCCGCCGCTTACAACTACGCCTTAGCTGGAGAAGTCATTGTGGTCCTTCGTGCCGTCGACGAGTACTTTGTCGAGCACAATCATCCATTCGAAAACAACATTCGTCGCTTGGCGATCACGACTTTGCCTTGAGAGATGAAAACTCCCGATAATTTTATTTCTTAGTGATCGTGCCCATCGTGATCATGCTCGTCATGGGCGTCTTGGTCCTGTTGCTCGAGCCCTCCGGGCGATGACGAGCGAACGGTTTTTGAAGGATCTCGGTTTTCGTCTAAGGCCTGCAAAATTTCGTCACTTGGCATCTCAAGTTCCAAGAGTGAAACTTTGCGAAAATCTGCTGGGTCAAAGTCCTTAGTCCATTTCTCCAAATCTTCAATTTCCTTCCGCTGATTATCGTTCCAACGGAAGGTGCTTCGACCTGGCGATGCTTGCACCAGTGAAAAAATCAATGATGGCCCATCATCGATCATCGCCTTGGTTAATTTGCGAACGCTGTCCCATTGGCCACCCTCAAGTGCGACCAAGGAAAGTACCCAAAGCGTCTTTTTGGAATTGGCACTTGGAGAAGAAATCGCTTTGGCCATGGAACTCGCCCAGGCTGGAACTTGCGAGGGGTTTGAAGCTCCATCCAGAAAGCCCCAGAAGAGCGGAAGGCCTGTTCGTAAGTCGCGACCGTCAGGGAGAATGCGAAAATCGGGGGCAACGACAATGGGCGGACGTGCAAGTCCGGTGCGTTGTTGAGACTGTGAGGCCTGAGCGCCGGCAAAGAGTGGGTCGAGTCGACGCTCATGTCGCAAGGGGCGCAGCTGATAGTGAAACAAGAGTGCCGCATCGTAAGTGCCGGGTGCTGACCGAAGTGCTTTGAGGAGAAGCTGGAGATTGCTCTCAGCGGACTCGATCTGCAAATCGATTCCCGATTCGGTTCTCAATCTTGTCTTGAAGTTGTGGAAAGCGGGGCTTGTGAGATCGAGAAATTGTGGCGGAGCGATGAGCTTTAGCTGAGTTTCGACAGGGCCTCGCCCCAGTTCCGCTTCGCGTTTTTGCACGAGAAAGACACCATAGCCTGACCCGAAAAGGAAAGAGGCCCCGATCACAAGGATCAAGGGCCACTTCCATTGCACCGACTTCGAGGATGTTGAGGCTTTGCGGTTGTCTTTGTCCGTTCTTGGTTCTGTGCTCATTCTCCTTGGTATTCTAGCGATGCTTTAGCGAAGCGCAATAGGATCATAGGTGACGCGGATTTGGGCTCCCGCGGGCGGCACGGCGGAACCGTGGAAACTGACCGAGTTCGTGCTGGCGTTGTAAGAGTAGCCGTTGGTGGAGTTCTCGAAGATCTCCACGCCGTTCACGAAGATGCGAAGGGTGCCAGGTGCAGGCTCGCGATCCAAGTAGAACTGCGTCGACAGTTCGATGATCTTGTTTGAAATCGATGCCAGCGTTGTTCCGAAATTGTCGCAGAGGCTTCCCAGGCGACCATTGGTCAACTCTGTCAGCGCGCGATAGCGTGAGGCGACGGGGCGTCCGCCCAAAGCGTTACCGCACGTCGAGTCGATCACCGCGATGCTGCTCACATTGTAGCGACGGTTCTGCGCCGTAGAGTTGGTCTTGCCGTCCAAGTAAGTAACATAAGACTCTGGAGTATGAAGGCGAGGATCGTTGGTCGTGTAACCAATCGCACTTGAACCATCCCAAGAACTATCGTCTTCGTCCGACACCACGATGATGGCGAGAAAGGCATCACTTCTTGGAAATCCACCGTTGAGAGGATTGTTCAAAGCGCTTCGAATACTCTGGAAAGCGCGCTCGTCACCTGAGCCATTGATGCCTTGTTTGGCGTTTGTCACGAACACACTTTGTTTGTCGGGTGTCGAAGGCGTGATGATCTTGTATCCCGAGTTGCTGGTGCCCGGAATGCCGGAGCGAAACTCGCTCAGGTTTGTGGCATTGTAATCGTCTTTGTAAGCATCGGTGACGGTGACGGCGATTTGGTAGTCGAAGCCATTGGCATCAAAGCGATTGATGAAGCTTTGAAAGTTGTCGACCAAGGCCTGTTGGCTTGTCGCCATAGATCCCGAGTTATCAATCACCCAGAGGACATCGATCTTGCCGTTCACCTCGGCCGCGCTCTGGCTAAATGTGGCATCTTCGGCCAGCAAATCAAAGCTCGCGCTTTTGTTACCGCAAGCCATGAGCAATGACGTGAGACCCACCAAGCCCATCGCCATCAGCGATTTCCGGCGCATGAGTCGTTTTGAATCTGTATACGGAATCGAACGAGATTGCGTCGTGCAATTCGCGCGAGTCATGAGCGGGCGGGGCATCGCGGTTCTCATTTCAGGGCCTCCTTGTGGAACTGCGGTCTCTTGCCGGGGATCCGCTGGATTCAGTCTTAAGCGAGAGGGCTTGACCATGAATCTGGATCTGCCTTCAAGACCTTCATCGGGTTCTCCAAGAGAGTGAGAAAGCGGAAATTGTGCGGAAAAACTCATGTGTCAGATTGAGAAAGTGATTTCAAGCTATGGAAAGCTCGTCGATTTTCGCAATCGAGATGTTCGTCTGGCGTTTGCGAGTTCGACACTTTTCAAAACATTCACTGCTTCATTTTCAGACTCAAAGTGAAGAGGCGCACCTAAGTTGCCGAAGTCTTTGACAGGTTTTGGAGGGGACTCGACTCGCGCCTCACTTGAAATTGACCGAACAGCTCATATGTCGCTTTTGAGTCTGGGCCATTCAATTCGCATTTTGCATGTGGCAATGTTTGCATCTCTGACTTTGGCAGCATGTGCATCGTCGCCATCGCGGCCGACTTCGAACTGTGAAGCCTCTTCGTCGATCAACGCCAATTCGAATTCAAGTCAGGTCGAGATCCGGGATGGAGAAACTCACTCGAGTCGCTCGCCCGCTGCGGCATTGAATTGCGAAAGACTTTTTGAGGTCCACGGCCCAAGGGTGGTTCTTCCAAACAAATCCAGCCTTGGTTCGCGATCGAGTATTTTGAAGATTGCCAATTTCAATGTGCTGAATCTCGCGATCCAAGTTGGCAAATTCGAACGAGATTCGCGCGGAAATTTACGACCCGTAGCGGACCCGAATGCCACAGGCCCGAATTTGAAGGCTGAATGGGCCCTCAATGAAATTCGTCGCCAAGTGAACGATGAATCTCCCGATATTTTGGTCTTGCAAGAAATTGAAAGTCGTCCTGCTCTTGAGATCTTTCGAAACACTTTGCTGACCAAGTACGAGATCATTCAGGTTCCAGGTAACGACACGCGTGGAATTGATGTCGCCGTCCTCGTCAAGCAGGGTTTGCCGTTTGAAGTGCGAGCCCAAAGCCACAGAGCACATCAGCATGACTACATGGGCGAGCCCAGTCTGTTGTATTCGCGGGATCTTCTCACGCTCAGCTTTCATGAATATGGACGCCGAGAGGCCCTGTTTGTATTAGCGGCGACGCACAACAAATCACAGCGCTCCACAAGTCTGGATCCTGATTCTAACATCAAGCGCGGAGCACAAGTTGAGGGGGCGCTTCGGCTCTTGGAGCAGCCCGAGCAACCTCGTGCAAAAATATATATGGGTGACTTGAACGCCGACGTGCGAACTGCGCCGGAATTTGCGCCACTCAAGCAAGCTGGATATCGCGAAGGCATGGAAATTCTCGATGTACCTGCCGCGGATCGAGTCACGCACCACTTCTTCAAAAGTGGAAACTCACCGCCTGAGTCTTCACAACTTGATGCGATTTTCTTCTCGCCTGTCTGGAGTGAGGCACGGGCTGTTCGTCGAAGCCGTATCGTGCCTCATCGCGATCGACTGGGACACCTCCTCGATCGACCGAGGACGAAAGATGAACGGAAACGTCAGGCTTCGGATCACAATATGTATTGGGTCGAGGTCAATCTCGAAGCCCTTCGTCGTCACTTAGATGCCCCAGCTCAGCCTCGCTCTGAACCTCAGCCTCGTCCGCAAGCACCCTGAGATCGTCTTGCATGGCGAGAGGAATCGCAAAATCATCCAAGCCCCACGCAACACGTCTTTGGCGAAAGGGTGCGAAAGTCGAATCAAAACTTTGTTGCAGTTCGAGCTGGTCTTGAGCCCAAAGTTGCCGAGACCATCGATCTTCGGACTCGCTGGGAAACGGGAAATCTGGCCACTTCTCAATGCCACTCAAATAAGCCCAAGTGAGCTCGCGAAGTCCCGAATTGAATGCTCGGCGATCCTCTTCGCTTGGGCCAGCCAAGGACTCGGAAACTTCACGATCCTCAAATGCACCCAACATTGAAGAAGGTCCTTTGAGGAGAGAAACAGGCAACTTCGAGATCTGAAAATCTCCCCACATGAGTCCAAACAATTGGCGCATGAGCGCGCCGTGAACCTTCAAACATCGGCCCACATTTCTAAACGCACCGACCTCATGTCGCCGATCTTCAGAGTCGCGATCGCTGAGGCCTGTGGGCGAGTGAAGTTCAGGCAGTTGAAAGACGAGTTCAAGCCTCCAGGATCGAGGCATTTCACGAATGATCCAAGAGGCACTTTTGTGAGTTTGTGTGCCCACGCGATTGCACGGGGGTTTGAGCAGTCGCAAGAGTTCGTTTTCGCAGATGAGCGCTGACTTTTCATTAGGCGTTTCGCGAAATCGGATCTCCGCCGTTGCAAAAAGAAGCCGCATGAGGCGATGAGAAACGTCTTGAACTTTGGCTGATCGGTAGGAGGTGAGCCTGGCTTTGAGATCTTTGCCTTTGCCGACGTAAAGTAATTTGCCTTTTTCGTCGAGCATCCAATAGACGCCCGGAGATCGCGGAATGCCTCGGAGGAACTCTCGATCCAAACGCCGCTTGAGCGGATTCTCAATCTGAAAGAGGCGAAGCTGCTCGCCGCGTGGCCATTCTTCACCGTGAGTTTCGCCTTCGGCGCCCATGCTCTCGGAGTTTGAATCCGCACTTTCGCCGATTAAGTTAGGCTCTGAGAGTTCAGGTTGACGTTCCATTTCTTCAGGAAGCGTGGCACGAATAACTTATGCAGTCTATTTTGAATCTCATAGGTGGAGAGTGGAAGCCGTCACAAGATGGCCTAACTTTCGTGCAGCGATCGCTCGGCGAGTCTGTGGAAGAGGCTTTGGTGTCTGACTCGAAGCTTCTTGATGTGGTGCAAGCGATTGCGTCGATCAATCGCAGTAACATGAGTTGGCTGAAGGAACCCGAAGAGGCGAGACGTGAGCGTTGGCTACGGAGCTTTCAGATCTTTGTGGAGTGGTTGGACCGACACCGCACGCTGATCATGGAGGCCCAGCGAGCGGATACAGGTCAAAGTCAGCGAAGCGCCGAGCTTTCTTTTTTGTCGACCATGATTTGCCTCAAGCAGATTGAAGGTTTGCTTAATCGGGCGAGTTTGCCAGTCGGAACTGTCGGCGTGATCTTGGGCGCGACCGATCCGATGTTTCACATTTGTCGACGTGTTTGGGTGGCACTCGCCGCGGGCAACGCCGTTGTCGTGAAGCCAAGCTCACAGACTCCGCGAATTGCCCGAGTCCTCGCCGAAGGTTTTCAGCACAGTTTGACGGCAGGTGGAGTTCCCGCAGCCCTGGTGGCCATACTTTTTGGTCGAGGCCAAGCTCCGACGGGAGATGCTGTCGGCGAAAGCATGGTGAGGCATCCGGGAATTAATACGATTGTCTTTGTCGGATCGACGGAAGTGGCTCTTCGTATTTCTCCTGTGGTTGCGGAGTTCGGAAAACGCTTTCATTTCTCCGGAAGTGGTCGCAACCCCATCGTGATTTTCGATGGATTTGACGTCACCGAGTTGGCCAAGAAGTTGACGCCGCTGTTGTTGGACTACCAAAATCTTGGACCCTTTCGTCCTTCGCGCCTGTTTGTCCAGGAGACTTCCTACAAGCCGCTTTTGGATGCCTTGGCCAAGTGCTTTGAAGATGATCGCGAAGTTCGATTGATGCGGCCGCGACTTCGCGAACAGTTCTATTTGCAACTTCACATGGCGCTTTCTGAGACAGGGAAATTAGTGACGGGCAGTGCGGATCGACAAATCGCGCCTCAACCGACGCTGATTCGCGACCTCACCAACTGTTCAACACTCCAGCAGGAGGAGTTGGCCGGGCCGTGGGTCACAGCTGCATCGTTCAAGTATCAGCATGAAGCATTGAAGTACGCCAACACCTCACCCCTAGCGCTAGCGGGCTATGTGTTGCATCCGGATCCGTCGCGAGCCCGTCGCGTGGCCGAGAAGATCGAGGCTGCACGCTGGGTCAGTTGGTCACAGGTTTCACAAATTGATCACAAGAGCATTTGGCCGGCATTGGCGTTGATGGAGGCACCAGGACTCAAGCAAAGCGGGCACTCTGGCGATGGCATTGAGCAGGTGTGGCGAACTTTGTCTCGAAGCGGTGTGCACTTGCAGAGCTCGGGATCTGATCAAATCTGAAGCGTTGAAGATTCGCCGTTGTATTTGGCCTCAAGGGGCCATCATTCGCCTTGTGTCCAAAGTTGAGTGAGCCGACTAGCGACGCTCAAGAGATGTTCATCCATTCCAGGGGCGGCCGTGAGCATCACGCCACAGCCCAATGCATGTGGGTGAGGTGCGGGAATTACAACGCTCGGCGCCTGCAGCACGGGTGAGATGATGTGTAGAGTTCGCAGGCGATCTGAATAGTCTCGCATTTGGAGGCTCGCCGCCAATGAGGGTGTCTTAAATGGCAACGCAGGTTGCACGAGGATTCGTCCATCACGAAGACGATCAGGATGAATCGAGGTCAAAAACTTCTGCGCCAACATGTCGCGATCGTTTCGATGCTTTTCCGCCCAAGCTAGCCAGGAAGAGCGATCTGGAAGGTCGAGCTTCATTTCTTGTTTGAACTTTTGCAGCCCCGCCAAACTGATTTTTGTTCGATCGAGAAGTCGGCTTTGAACTTCTGGTTTGTACCAATCAACTTGGAACTCGTCGTGAATTCGGCTGGCGAAATTGAGTTCCACTTCGTACATCATATCTCGTCGCGACCATCGAACGAGCGATCGGGTATCAAGCTGGGAATGATGCTCGATTTGGGCGCCGTCGCGTTTGAGCATCAGCTCACAAGCTGAAAGCATATCTCGAACTTCGGGCTCCATCTTGAGACTCTGATCAAAGTGAAAGCTCAAACTTTTCAAACTCGTTAGGCCACTCGTTTTGGGAAATCCGACCAAGGCACTTGCGGCGGCTTCGAGATCTTGAAAGCTTCTCGTGATGGGTCCAATGCTGTCTCGCAATTCAGAAAGTATAAGTGCGCCATCGAGCGAAATTCGGCGTCGCGAAGGTCGGTAGCCGTAGAGCCCACACATCGCGGCGGGAATGCGAATTGAGCCACCTGTATCGGTGGCGAGCCCGATCGGGCAAACACCAGCGGCAACGGAAGCCGCGGCTCCGCCACTCGAGCCTCCGAGGGCCAGATGCAAATTCAAGGGATGTCGAGTCCAACCCAAATTGGCGGACTCAGTGTGATACCCCAGCGCCAATTCCGTCATATTGGTAAACGGAAGTGGAATTCCGCCGGAAGTTCTCAGCCGGGAAACGGCCCAGCTGTCTTGGGTTCGAATTTTTCGCGGAAAGTGCAACTCGCCAAGATTCGTTCCTGCCGATTTCGCAAAACCGATCACGTCGAGGTTATCTTTGACACTAAAGGGAATGCGCGACAGTGTGAGCGGGGTCTTTGAGCTTCCCGATGCGCGCCAAGCGTTGGCAAGGTGGAGTCGAAGTTGGTCCTCGGGAACATCGACAAACATTTGCAGCGGACGGCGGTGCATCCGCATCAATCGCAGCATTTGATGTACAAACGAAGTTTCATCGAGATCCTTGATCGCTGAGGCAAAGTTCTCGACAGAAACATGCGCTAGGGGGCCGTCAGCGAGAAAGCTCGCGCTGGATTCACGAAACTTGGAACGATAGAGCCAAGCACCCCCACCGACCACGGCGGCCGTGCCCAGAGCATAAGTCAAAAGATCGCGACGACTGAAATGCGACACATCTCAGATTGGAAATCATTGAATTGATAAGCGCAAGACGCATCGGCCGCGGGACATGGAAAAACCTTCGCGAATCGGAAAGAAGGCCTCAACTCAGCATGAAGGATAGGACAAAGGATTTCACTCTCTCGGTGAAGTCGAGGCCAAGACTCGGGATTTTCGTTAAGTCCACTTTGGGCTCGGCCCGTCTCAAGAGCCACCCATTCGACCAAAGTGTCGATGAAATCGAGGAGCGCGTATATGAATCAGGTTGCAAAGAAGAGTTTTGAAGTTGGCCCAGCGGTGAATTTGGAGATCGCCTTGAAGCGAAGCTCTCAAAGCCTACTTCACGCCATTCTGTTGTGCTTGATGACCAGCGTTTTGACTTGGTCGGTGACGGCTCAAGCTGCGGTGTGGGATGCGTCCGAGACCTGGGATGCCAATTGGGAAGCTCGCTATCAGCAGTGGGTTGAGTCGGATTGGAATAAGGACATTTTCGTAGGTCCAGGCCCCCTGCAAAATGTAAAGATGGATTGTGCTGATGCCGTCTACATGATGCGAATGTATTTTGCCTACCTTCACAAGCTTCCGTTCGCGATGAAGGACTCCACAAGCTCTCGTGGTCAGCTGGTGACGCAGGCGATGACTCGATGGGATCATTTGCCGGAGGCTCAGCGGGTTCGACAATTTGCATTTTTGATTTTCAACATTGGCAGCACAGCTTCCTTGCCGCAGGACACTTACCCGGTGGCGGTCAATCGCCAGACGCTCTCGTCGGGAAGTCTTTTGCTCACGGATCGCAGCAGCCATCACTCATGGACCATCAAGTACTTTTCGAACACGGGGATCCCGTTTCTTGTCTTTGCGTCACGCCCAGCCCGAACTCTGATGTACGAGAGATTTGAGTACCCCACCTTTGGTTTCACCTTTCCCAACGGGCTTCGTCCTGAGACCAACGCAGGCTTCCGTGCGTTTCGGCAACCTGCTGATTTACTTAAACCGGTCCATGAGGTTCCTGGTTTCTCACTCGAGCAGTATTCGATCGCTCCAGCGACTTGGGCTCGAAGCCTGCAGCGTCGCATGCAGACCACTCAAGAAACGGCGGAACAGAAGTTGAGCCGAATCTACAATGAGGCTTGTCGAGCGGCCCGCGAGCGAGTGGAGGCGGTTCGTGACGGCGTCGCCTACAACACAAGAATTGGTTCGCGCTGCATGAACGCAACGGAGTACGATGACTATTCGACGCCGAGCCGTGACAAGCGCTTACGTGGAACTTTTGATGATCTCATGGCGGCCTATCAGGAGACGGGCGCAGCAAATCCTGGCTCAGGTGTGAGTCAGCGCTTGCGCGATCAAATTCAGAATTTGCTTCAGGCGAATGCGGGCGTGGACGCTTGTCCCGTCGAGATTCGAGCCGGGCAGAGTCTGACTTTGGGTGAAGTCTATCGATCAAGCGTCGCGCAGCGACTGACCAACAATCCACACGACACTTTGGAGATGCGTTGGGGACTTCGACCAGGGCCTTCGGCTAAGGCCGCGAGCTGCCCCGTCTATTGACGCGCGAGCCTCACTTCACGAACCTCACTTCACGAACCTCAGGGCCCTGCCTTCGATTGAATCGGCGTGGGGCTCGACACTCTCAAATTCTCATCGCACAATGAGGACTGTGCGAACCTGGCGCAGGCGTAATTGAGATCGTCTGGACTGGTTCGGCTTGGACTTGCGAGAATGCGACGGGCCATGTGGGTGGCCCGGTCGCCGGGGAGCCAGGGAGCCAGGGAGCCAGAATTGTCGGACGAAGAAGATATTCGCAATCGAGAGAAGATCGAAGAATTCAAGCGCATGCGCATGGAAAAGCGCGAGATGCGCCGGATTCAACGTCTTCAAGCTGATTGGCCCTTGTTGCGTCGAATCTTGGGTATGTTGGTGATTGCCGGGGTCTTGTTCTACGGATGGAAGAGTCTAGATCAGCGCGCCGAACAGGAAAGAAAGCGTTTGGCTGAATTGGGGTTACTAACTAAGACCCAGCCGACTCCACCTCCTGGGGAAGATGATTGGACGAAGCCGCCTGAAGAGCTTCGCGATCGACTGCCTGAGCAAGTCGCCGAGTTGCCGCTATCAAGCGAAGTTCGCCAAACTATTTCCCAATGCACTCAAGGTGATGATGCCTTTCGGTTGCTTGATTTGAAGTCTGAGCTTGTGACGATGGAGTCGGCATGGATGGCCGTTATGCCGTTGCAGACAGCCCAGCAAAAGTCTTCGCGGATTCGCAGACAACTGAGTCTCGTCAATGTTTCGATTCGTAGATCTGGAGAAGAGTGGCGGTTGCAAGCGGCTCCGGAAGGTGAGCGGGGAGTCTTGAAACCGAAGCTCTTTAAGGTCAATGCTCGCGATGGACTTCCGGAGGTCATGCCCTTTCCTAAGGGACTTCAGGCCCTGGAGGGTGTGGAGATCAGTTCTTCGGGGCTAGAGTTGTTTCGATCACAGGGTGAGCTTTTGGAAGAGGAACTGCACGAAAAGTGGAGCTTTGCTTCAGGTGCGGGCATTCAAGTTTTGCGTCGCAACGGTTTGATTTACGACCTGCAGGCCTATCCCAAAGGGGCCTTTCTTGCGTGTTCGCGTAAGGACACTGGCGAAGTGCAATGCACATGTTTGCCTCGACCTTGATGATCAGGGCGTCGGATTCCGAAGGTCCAAGGATCTCGGCGTCTTCGTAGGTTAGGGAATTTTCTAAGCAGAGTAAAAATGACCTTCCAAATTCACGTGGAATCCAATGTCGTCGATTTGAGCTGAGCGCGAAGATTGAATGTGAGCTCTGCGGTCTAAAGTCATTCCACCGATCCGTGGGTGCCGCTCTCGATGCCGATCCTTCTATGAAGGGGATCGACTCGAACCGTTGGAGTTGTCATGTTGTTGAATGCGAGCAAGCCATCCTGTGCCCGAATACCATTTCAGCAGACGAAAAGGGAAAGAGTTGGCCAAGTTCTAAGAACTTCGCTTGGGCTTTTGGCTTGTGGGCTCACGCTGTGCCAATTCATCGAATCTGCATCGGCACAAACACCCAAGCGAGCTGTTCGACCCGCATCCCCAACGGCGCGTCCACTCTTCAATGGAGCCGCCGCTGCAACGGCACAAAGTATCGGATCCCAAACTTCGCCGAATTCCACCTGCGATTCTCGCGACTCAGTCATTCTGAGTTTTGTTGGTGATTTGTTATTGCATGAGCCATTGTTGCGCCAAGGTTTCTCAGAGCCGTCGGGCTTCCGTTCGCTTTGGCGGGATGTCGAGGAGTCGATCACAGGACCGGAGATCGACATTTCATATGCCAATTTGGAAGGGCCGATTGCTCCAGGAGTGACCCGCTCAGGGCAACTTCAACAGCATTTTCGCCAAGAGTATGACGGGGAAGTCTTTTCGGACTTCCCGCTCTTCAATTACCCCGCACGACTTGCAGATGACTTAAAAGATTCAGGTTTCGATATTGTGTCGACTTCGAACAATCATTCTTTGGATCGCCGCGCGATTGGTGCGGACCTGACCATTCGCGAATTGGATCGCGTTCAGCTTCCGTTTACCGGCACGCGAGAGTCCGTAGGCGCAACGCGCCCTTGGCATCGGGTCCTCACTTCGAAGGGCTTGCGAATCGCGTTTGTCGGCTGCGCGGAGATGACAAATGGAATTCCGAATCGCCGAACGCAGGTGCTACATTGCTTTAGTCGAGGCGGGGAGTTGAGTGGGGATCTCAATCGCGAGCTGCAAGCTTTGCGCGCGGACTCGAGCATCGACTTGATTGTCGTGAATCCACATTGGGGCGAAGAATACGAACACTCACCGCGCATGCATCAAATTTTGGGCGCCCGACGAATGGTCGATGCGGGCGCGGATCTCGTCGTCGGCGCGCACCCGCACGTCGTGCAACCTTGGCAAAAAATCATTTCAGCGGATGGCCGTGAGGCCTTGGTTCTTTATTCGCTCGGCAACTTTGTGAGTGGGCAAGGAATTCTTGAGCGACGAGCGAGTATTTCGCTGCATGTGGCAGTTGGCCGAGGCCGAAGCGGCCGCGGTGTGGTTCAGGCTGTGTCGGCGACGCCATTGGCGATGCGGACTCGATGGGAGCGCGGTCTGCGAGGCTTGAGTTTTGTGGATGCGCCACAGACCCCGAAAGCCAAGCATCGTGATGTGGGCGAAGTCTTGGAATCGGTGTTTGACCGCAGCGGTCTGCGATATCCGGGGCAAAGCGTGAGGGCGTCTTTGGGGTGCCGATAAGCTGGCTCACTTGAGTGGTTGTCGGTCCTTGTTGATCCAAATCGAAATGGTTAGATTTGGTCGAATAGTTTCGCAACCAAGACCCAGTCACAACAACATAATATTACTTATCAGCAAAACAAGTAGGCTGGGCGAGACCTCCTCGTTGGGCTGACCGAACTCTTCTCAAAACTTGAGATACAGCCAAGTTCGGACTCCCCCTTCGGGAAAGTTTGCGAGTTTCCCGAGGATCTTGAAGCCCAGTTTCTCGTAGAGGCTCTCGGCATCAAAGGTATCGACATAGACTCCCGCGAGCTTTTCATCGCGGCTTCGTCGAATGAGTTCTTCGATGAGATCTCGAGCGAGTCCTTGATGGCGAGCTTCTGGAGCTACCCACAAATGCGTGAGATAAAACCAGTTCCAATGGCGAAAACCTTTGAGGCCTGCGATCAATTGATCTTTGTCGGCTCGCTCGCCCGATGTTTCATTCTCAATTGTGAATAGCCAAGTTTCAGGATTGGGATCCGGCCAACGCAACAAAATTTCTCGCCGAAGTTGATGATGGAGTTGATCCGCGCGCGGTAGCCCAACAAGGCTCTGGATCGCCGTGGGCTGTGGCGAGGTTTCAATCTTTTCCCATCTGATTTGTTTGGCATGGTTCATGGACTTTAGTGTTGGAGGATCTTTGCATATTGTCGAGCCAGATTCGCAGGACGAATTCTTGATGCCGAGATCAAAGCGTGTTCGTCACGCCTCGACCTAGGAGATCTCGCGCCCAATCTGTGATGTGGGTTAACATAGTTTGATGCAAAGAATCCTTCGCGTCGCGCTGGCCGCGGCTTACATGAGTTTGGCCATTGCGCCCCATCTGGCCTTCGCGACAAGTCTCCGACCGGAGGTTGATCGGCAGGATTCGCTGACGGAAAATTTGCGACGAGATTGGCAATTTCCGTGGGTCAACTCCATGGCACGTCAGAGCTTGATTCAGCAAGCGCCCATAGCGAGCCGGACGGCGAGAGATCTTGCGACACGGGGGCCGGCGCATGCATGTGAAGGCCCATTCCCGCCTTCCCTCCCCGGTCGTTTGGAATCTTATCAGGGAATTTCTGCGATCTGCGAGGGTGTTGATCGAGTCCACCGAATTGCGATTCGAAGTCTGCAGAGTCAAGGTCGCCGATATTTGCTCACCGTGCATCCGGTGACTTTGTCGACGCAGTTTGAGCTCGAGACTTGTTTGCGTTGTCAGTCGGCGATGCGAAACATGTGGCGACAAAGCCCTTATGGTCGCGCGCTCGAAAATTCTTTGGCTTTAGGTGATGGCGGTCATGTGCGGCTCAATCTTGGATTGACTCGCGCTTTGATACCGATCCAAGGAAGTTTTTTGACAGCCGATTTGTGTCCGTCTCGAGCTGCATTTGATCGCGACGCGATTCAACGAATCATCGACAATTCCTCGCAAGTGCCGGTGAAGTTGGGATTGGCCTACTCCGGACTTTGGCTGCAAAGACATGTGACCGAGTTTCAATGGCTTCAGCAACTTGAGTTACAAGGGCGTTTGCAGATCGAATGGATCAATCATTCTTATTCACATCCCTATCGTCGAGGCGTCGATGCTTCGGAGAATTTTTTGCTGACGGAAGGGGTTGATGTCTATCGCGAAATCTTTCTTGCCGAACGACAACTGATCGAAATGGGTGGACGGCCCTCGGTGTTCTTTCGCTTCCCAGGACTGGTCGGCAATTCGAGTTTGCTCCAGAGATTGGGGGACTACGGGCTGATCGCACTTGGCAGCGAGGCCTGGCTGGCCAAGGGTCAAAGGCCACGCGATGGCAGCCTGATTCTACTTCATGCCAACGGCAATGAGCCGGCGGGCTGGAGTGCCTTTGATCGACTCTGGCGGGCTCGGGCCATTCCCCTACCATTTCGAGGCATTCGAGAATTGGTGCATCATCAACAACACCCCTGAGACATCCCTCATTTGCTTGAATTGAGCTTTCGAATCGGCTTCGAATTCTAGAGCCAATTAAATGTAGATAAATTGTTGAGTTGGGCTTTCGTCTTAAGTGGAGACGTTTCGAGGCCGATAAGACCTTGTGCGGGATTCCCTGAAGCATCTCATTTTGAGACAGTGGAACAATTTGCGGTCGCTGGCCGTCGGTCGACGCCTGTGTGCTGGCTCTGTGTTGTTGGCATTGTTGATGGGATCACAGTCGATGTCAGCTTGGGCGAACTCGTCGCCAAAACAAGCGACGAATCGCGAGCCGACACTTCTCACCTATTCAGAACTTTCCCGCCTTTCGCCTCAGCGCCAAGTTGAATACATCGAAGGTGTGCGAGAGCTACTCGTTGAACTTTCCAAAATCAAAGATTCGAAATTGAGCGACTCAGGTTTGAAACTGGATCGCGAATCTCGCCAGAATATGATCGCGCGGCTTGAGCAATGGCTCAATCAGGCGTCGGTGATTCAGCCAGCTCGAGCGGCGAATGAATATGATGACTACGAAACAAAGGTGAGAGGCACGCTTGATCGCTGTGCGCCGAACTCTGGAAACATGTATCGAATCGAGTACGTGTCCGGAGTTGGCTTCACTTGCTCGAATCTCCAGGCATTACAAATTGAGCTGCAAAACGAACAGCAGCGTCAGTGGATCCGAGCTTACTATCGTCGGCGAATGACGTCTCACTACCGCACGATGGAACGTATGCATCGCGAGGTCGGTACCGGTGAGCGATCCGCCGAAGATTATCGACACTATCGAGAAGACTTCGCCAAGCGCTTTGCTGAGCACCAGTTGCCGATTACGGTCGGTGGCTATCGTCGAGTTGTCGAAGGTCGAGGCCGCAACTATGGTGACCGAGTTCGACAGAGCGTTTGGCAAGACGTTGCAACAATGGACGAACGAGATGTAAATCGAATTCAATCGCCGAGAACGGATGCCCCAGTCGCGGCCTCTGCACCGCCGGTTCCCTTGGTGCCACCGAGAGTGGTGGCTTCCGCCCCACCGCCACCTGTGACGGCACCCGCAGCCACCGCCTCTCCAGCCCCAAGTGCTTCGCCAGCAGCAGCGGCTCCAGTGAGTCCTGGGGCTCCGCCTCAGCCGGCACGCGAGGTCGCACCGGTGCCGCCGTCTCCATCTCCTACTGCCGCGCCGGTACCTGCAGCCCCGACAGATGTGAATCGTCCGATCACCGAAGCCGAGCGGGCTCGACGCCAGAGAAATTGGCCCGCGGGGATCTTTGGTCCGTTTTCGGGAATGGAAGTTCAGCGTGGCGCTTGTGGTGAGAACGATCGGATTGCTCATCATGATGAAGCCAGTGGTGTGTGGTTCTGTTTGACCGACGAGGCACAGAGAAAACTTCAGGCCGGAGAAATTGAAATTCCTCAACTTCGCCCCGAGCAATTGCCTGTAGATCGCTGTGCACCTGTGCCGATGGTTTGTGAAGCGAAGGAGCAAATCCGCCGACAGTTCTGGGGAACTCAAGGTGTAAAGTGTTTGATTGCTGGCGTCGTGAGTGAGCTTGAAGCCGTGCCAGGTCGGCCGGATGACAAGCGTTGTAAGGTTCCAGGAGAAGTTGCAGTCGGAGAAAAGCGACTTCGTTGCGGAACTCACCAGAGCATTTGTAATCCCCTGCTGTTTGGCTCGGTGAACGATCAAACACCGATCTGCATGGGGCGCGGACATGATGTGACGGCTCGTTGTTCGAGAGTTTCAACAGCCCACGATGCGCACCGATTCCTAAGTCGCAATACGCCTGGAATTCAAGAAGCCTGGGATCAGTTGCGAACCGGGCTGCGAGAGGTTTGTGAACCCACCTCAGTTTCTGGTCGTTTCCACTGTGAAGAGTGCAATATCATTCGCCAACGCTTGTTTGAATTGAATGCAAAGATCGTCGGTCGAGAGCGTGCATGCGAGAACGCAGATCATCTTGATCGAATTCGCGAAAATTTGCCGCTCAATGCGACGCCGCGAAGCGCTTCGCCAAGAGCTCCGCGCACCAATCGGTAATTCGAAGCTCGAAACATCTCAGGAAGTCGAGACTGTGGTCACTCGTTCTCAACGAGCAGGGCTTGATCGCGTTCGACGGCGATCAATTGAAAGCGTTGGCCTTTGAACTCAAAGCTTGCGCTCATGTGCTGTGTGGCCTCGTCGGATTCGGTGGCGTCATACATGAGACGAGCTTGGCCGCGTTCATCTTCGGGAAAATTTCCAGTAAGGAGTCCGGCATTGACCTCGGCCCGAGATTTGGTGAGCACCACGGAGGTGATTCTCCCTCGCCCGAAATCAACCGCGAAGCTCTTACTTTCTCCGGGCTTGAGCGCATAGAGATCCGACCAATTCATTCGGACTTTTTGTGCGGAGCGAACCTTAATCCCCATCTGCTTTTGAGCATCAGCGTTCGCAACAGGCGCTTCGACAAGGAACAGAGGCGAGGAACGAATGGCGCCGCTTGAGATTCCCGCGGGCGTGCGATGTGGGTCGCGATGCGTGGGAGTTGACGCGAACATGGCGAGCGCAACGATGATCATGGTCCCAATGACCATGCCGATCACTCGTGCCGGGTTAGCGGGTGGACGACCTGAGGGCTGAAGCGAATCGCTCATGCCCTTTCAGTCTATCCTGAGTTTGAATTGTCGCGCGCGGATTTTTTCCGAGCCTTAGGTGTGGAATTGAATTCCCAATACGTTGGGGCTGACGCCGTGGACGCAGCCCCTGGTCCTGATTGTTAACCCTTCTTTTGCTCTTGCTTGGCCTTCGTTAGAGACGAGGCACGCGAACGCATTCGATCAAACTGAGTCGTCGATGTGACGGACTTCGGTCCTGCAGGAGTGGATCCCGCCATTTCGTTCATTTGTGCGACTCTTTCGCGACTTGGTGGATGCGTCGAGAGAGCGTCCGCAAACGAACCGAGAATGCTCTTCCCTCCCTTTTGCCGCTCCTCTTCCATCTTCTGGAGCTTATTGTAGAAAGCTCCAACGGCGGCGGGATGATATCCTGCCTGCACAGCTGTTTTAAATCCAATTCGATCTGCTTCCATTTCATCTTCACGCGAGTTCGCCATGAACTTGTATTTCTGAACGAGCAAACCTCCACCCGCGCCCGCAACGGCACCCAGCTGAGTCGCCTTAGAAATGCAATCATTGTCCTTAGGAGGGCAAAGCATTTTGCCTAAGCCGAAGCCTGCCGCGCCTCCCAGGAGGCCTCCGCCAACCGCATACAACCAACTCGTCTTATCCTTTTGTTGTGCATCGATGCGCTCGGCTGCATGGCGAGCTTTGACATGGCCAATTTCGTGACCAATGACGCCGACGAGCTCGGCCTCGGTATCCGCCATCGCAATCAGTGGTGTGGTCACAAAAATTGTTCCTGCGGGAAGCGCGAACGCATTGACGTAGGCCACGTCGACAACAGTGAAGTTATAAGTGTAGGGGCGACCTTCGAGTTGATTTGCCGCCACGACTTTTTGGCCCAGTCCGGCGACATAGGCTTGCAAGTCGGCGTCTTTGACCGGCGGATAGTCCTTGCGCATTTCCACAAGTGCTTCTTGGGTCATGCGCTTTTCCTCTTCTACGGAAATCGAAATTTGCTGATCCGAGTTGTCACCTTCTCGATATCGAGTTCGCTCGCCGGTCGCGCAAGCCGACATCAAAAGTGGAACTGCTGCGAGAAAGTGACGACGACCCAATGGGCTTGCCGTCAATTGCCCCAGCAATCGATCAAGTTCCAACATGGCTTGGTGTGAGTCTGTTACCTTTTTGTCCGTGTTCATCTCTCACTCCTCCAATCGACGAAAACCACGCTCTTCGGCTTGCTTCAGAGACTGGCGGTCGATTTCATACACATTGATCATTCCCGAAGGTGAGCCGCAGAGCTGAATCCGGGCCAAACCATCAGGTTTCTTTTCTTGATTGTACACGCTGATGCCAGCGAGCTCGCGCTGCATGACTTCGACGCTCATGCCGGGTTTTCGGTCGCACTGACGACTTCCATCGGCCTTAAAAACGCGAACTCGAGCTGGCAAATGGCTGAGATCTTCGGTTGATGGTGCGGTTGCAGTCACGGACGGCGATTCGCCAGGCCGCTTAGTTTGATCCAATTCTGGAGAGCGAGGCTCTCGACAGGGTCTCTGCACGCAGCCGATTGAGGTAGCGAAAATCAATGTCATGAAAAGGACAGCGAATGCACCAGCCTTGAGCTTGGGCTGAGCGATCATGTTCAAGGATTGCGAGCGCGCGTCCATGGAAACCTCTCCGCGACTTTCTTATGATCGAGCTTCAGCGAAAGGAGATTTCCCCCCAAGCTCATCACCCAAATCTGTTGGCGCTGACGATCAAACACCGGCTCCCCGACCACGCCTTCACCCGTGGCATAACTGGCCACGCTTTGAAAGTTCTCGAGATTGACGAGCTGGATGCGTCCTTCGCTCTCACCG
>ERZ761609.115-NODE-115-length-111171-cov-1187.491648_pt1 | contig 111171 bp, 99 predicted proteins | sample MGYA00511163_ERZ761609 | MGnify/ENA primary metagenome ERZ761609 (study PRJEB28899, sample SAMN02445070) | bioreactor sludge metagenome | biome: EBPR sludge | place: Australia: Brisbane, Thorneside Wastewater Treatment Plant | collected 2011-12-16 ... | reverse complement strand
CGAGATTGGTCAGTGACTGGAGTTCAGACGTGTGCTCTTCCGATCTCACCGGAATGCCGATGCGCAACCACCGCCACCGGCTCGGCCGCCTGCGCCTGCGCGCGCGCCAGAGCCTGCTCCGAGTAGGGTTCCTTGCCTGCCAGCGGCGAACGCTTGAGCGCTTCCGCCGCCGCTGCCGGAGCACGCTGCTCGCCTGCCGCCGCCGCAGCAGCCGTCAGTGGTCGCTGCTCGACCACCGCGCCGGCGGTCACCGGCCGCACCACGACGCCATCAGCGGCAGCGGCAGTCCCCGGCGCCCGCACCCGCAGAACCTGCCCGACCAGAATGCGGTTCGGATTCTCGATGTTGTTCCACGCCGCCAGCTCACGGTAGTCGAGCCCGTGATCAAGGGCAATCGAATGCAGCGTATCGCCGCGCTTGACGACGTAGCTGTCCTTGGTGCCGGGCACCAGCGTGCCCGACTGCTTTGCCGGCACTCGGGCGGCCTCGTCGGCCGGCGCCGATCCCTTGCCCGCACAAGCCGCCAGAGCGAGCACGACCGCCAGCAGGAGAGCTGTTCGATGAGCTGAAAGAGGCGCCTGGTCCTTCATTGAACTCCCGACAAGAGAGGAACGAAACGCACGGCGTCGAGACGCTTTTCGACCAGCCCCTCGCGGCATCTTTCGATCAACACGAGCTGCTGCGCGGTCGCGCCGAGCGGCAGGATGAGGCGGCCATTTTCGGCCAGTTGCTGGACGAGCGGACGCGGCACCCGTGCCGCCGCAGCCGCAACGATGATCGTATCGAAGGGAGCCGCCTCCGGCAGGCCGAGCTGTCCGTCGGCATGCTTGAAGCGAACCTCGGGCTTGCCGATCGCGCGCAGGTTCACCTTCGCCTTGGCCAGCAGGGGCCCGATCCGCTCGACGGCATAGACCTCGTCGGTCAGCTGCGCCAGAACCGCCGCCTGATAGCCGCAGCCAGCGCCGATCTCCAGCGTCTTGCCAAGTTCTTCGCGACCGGCACGCAGCACCTCGATCATCCGCGCAACGACATAGGGTTGCGAAATCGTCTGCGAAAAACCCAGCGGCAGCGCCGTGTCCTCATAGGCGCGCGACGCCAGGGCCTCCTCGACGAAGACATGCCGCGGCACGGCGGCAATCGCTGCCAGCACCTCCTCGTCGGCGATTCCCTGTTCGCGCAGACGCTCGATCATGCGCCCTCGCGTACGCTGCGAGGTCATTCCGAAACCGGCGACGGCGCCGCTCATTGCGCCAGCCACGAGCGCACCAGCGACAACTGGGCCGTATGGGTTAGATCAATCTGCAACGGCGTCACCGAGACCTGATCGTTCTGGACGGCGAAGAAATCGGTGCCCTCGCCGGCATCCTGCGCCTCGCCGGCAGCACCGACCCAGAACACCGTCTCATTGCGCGGCGAGATCGTGCGCACCACCGGCTCCGCCTTGTGCCGCTTGCCGAGGCGGGTGGCGACGATGCCCGCCAACCGCTCATGGCTGATGTCGGGAACATTGACGTTGAGCAGGACCGGCGGACGCAGCGGCTGGCGCTGCAGCAGCAGGACCAGTTCACGCGTGACACGGGCAGCGGTGGCGAAATGACTGCCGGTCTTGCTGCACAGCGAAACCGCCAGCGACGGCACGCCGAGCAGAAAGCCCTCGGTGGCAGCGGCGACGGTCCCCGAATAGATGGTGTCGTCGCCCATGTTGGCGCCGATGTTGATGCCGGAAACGACCATATCCGGCAGCTTCTCGAGCATGCCGGTGACCGCCAGATGGACGCAGTCGGTCGGCGTGCCATTGACGTAGTAGAAACCGTTGGCTGCCTGCTTCAGCGACAGCGGACGATCGAGCGTCAGCGAGTTGCTGGCCCCGCTGCGGTCGCGCTCGGGCGCGACCACGGTGATCTCGGCGACATCAGCCAGCGTCCGCGCCAGGTGTTCGAGTCCTGGCGCGAAATAACCGTCATCATTACTAAGCAGGATCCGCATCTCGTTTCAGGAAGGGTCTCGAACACCGGCAAAACATACAGGAACCGGCACCTGGCCGGCCGCGAGGGAGAGGATGCCCGAATATCCGAATACCCGCCAAGTCGCCAAACATTATAGCGACCTGCTGCGTTTGCTCAAAGCGCGCGGCGATCTCGGGGTGCAATCGGAAGTGCGACTGACGCCGGGGTGAGGTGGTTGGCGGTGGTCGAGAATGCGGCCGGCGATGTTGAGAAGGCGGCGGAGGCGGAACGGCGGGTGACGGAGCAATTGCGGCAACTGGGCAACGAGGCGTTGCGTGGCTGGGCGCGACGGCAAGCGCAGCGGAGGGAGGAAGAGCGGGCGCAACAGCCGGGCGTGCAGCGGAAGCAAACAATAACGTCCATTGGCAGACGCGGTACGGCAAGATCGAAATAGCGGAGCAGGTCTTCCGGCAGGGGGCCAGCGGACCGGAGATGCGGCCATTCACGCGTTCGGCGCAGGTGGCCTGCCGGGGCTGCTCGGGGCCGCTGCAGCGAGCATCGTCGATTTTGGGGCGGACACCGCCCGCGGCGTGCATTCTGCAGAAGCTGACAGAGCATTGCGGTATCGCGGTGTCCGCCAGTAAGTGCTGGCCGATCGTCTCGCGGCACGCCGAGACGATCGGCCAGCGCCCTAAAGCGGCGGCGCGGATCCCGCAACGAGACGGGGTGGCGCAACGGATCGGCGAGATCGACGAGGGCTTTCACTTGCCCGGCTTGGCGTCCGGTCGTGACCGTCGCGCGAAGCTGGCGTCTCGAGGCGACACCGAATGAGCGCGCCACCCATTCCGGACGGCGCACCGCGCCCCCTTGCGGCATTGATCCCGGATCGCTCAAGCGACAGACATCGGCCGGCTTCGCGCATGGCGGCCAGAGCTGGGTCGTGCCCGCTGCGGGCGGCGAGGCGAGCTCCCTGACCTCCGGCCCGTTCCACAGCCACCACCCGGTCTGGTCGCCGAGGAACTGGTCGAGATCCTCAACGAGATGGTGGGCGAGCTCAACGCCTCGCACCAGGGCAGCTTCTTCACGCCCAGCGGCAGCGACCGCGACGCCACGGCGTCGCTTGGCGTCTACCTGGACGAGGGCTGGCGGGGTGCCGGCGTGCGCGTGGTCGAGGTGCTGGCCGGCGGGCCGGCCGACCGCTCGCGCAGCGCGCTGAAGCCGGGGGCCGTCATCCTGGCCGTGGACGGCCAGCCGGTGACGCCCGAGACCGAGCTGGCGCAGCTGCTCAACCGCAAAGCCGGCCAGCCGGTGCGTCTGAGCGTGCAACCGGCGCAGGGCGGCGAGCCGGTGGAGGAGATCCTCACGCAGGTGGGCCTGCGGCAGGAGGCGATGCTGGCCTACCAGCGCTGGTTGGACAGGCGCCGTGCGCTGGTGGAGAAGGCCTCGGGCGGGCGCATCGGCTATCTGCACATCCCGCACATGGCGATGCCGGAATACCTGAGCGCCTACGGCGACCTGTTCGGCCGCTACCGCCAGGCCGACGCGGTGCTGGTGGACCTGCGCTTCAACCGCGGCGGCAACCTGCACGACCCGCTGATGGCCCCATGCTCACCGGCCAGGTCGTGGCCGAGATGGTCACCCGCGACGGCGCGCGCGTCGCCGCGGTGTCGGTGTCACGCTGGACCCGGCCGAGCGCGCTGCTCGCCAACGCCGGCAGCTACTCCGACGGCTCGGTGTTCCCGGCGCTGTACCAGCGGCTGAAGATCGGCCCGCTGCTGGGCGAGAGCGTGCCCGACAGCGGCACCGCCGTGCTGTGGGAGAAGCTGCTGGACAGGCGGCTGGACTGCGGCATGCCGCAGCTGGGCTTCAAGGGACGCGACGGCCGCTTCTTCGAGAACCAGGAGATCGTGCCCGACATCGCTGTGGCCGCCGATCCGGCGACGGTTGCTGCGGGGCGCGATCCGCAGCTCGAACGTGGCGTCGAGGTGCTGCTGCAGTAGATCGGGCCGGCGCACGTTGAGTCGTGTCGGGCAACGCGACCCCGACTGGCTTCTTCAAATCCAGCGTCCAGGGCTCGGAATGGCTCACCGGCGGCAGCTTTGGTGTGGAAGCCTCCCTGGTCGCCTTCCTCCTCTGTGCCACCGCCGGCGTGCTTATGCTGGTCGGCGGTCCGGCGCGGCCACATCCAGCCGCCGTTCTGGATGCGCAAGGCCTGAGCAGGCTACCGGCCCCGGGTTCGAGTCGTCCTCAGGGCGCCTCTTCGTAGAATCCGCGCACATCGGCGGCCATTTCAGCCCGGCTCTTCTTGCGCAGATAGAACATGTGGCCGCCCGGGTAGGTACCGAAGAACAGCCGCTTGCGCGTATCCGCCCCGCGCACCGTTTGCTCCAGCACGTAGCGCGACATCAGGTAGTTGGCGTTCAGGTCGTGGTAGCCATGGAGCACCAGCGCCTTCAGGTCGTGGTTCTGCGCGAGCGCGATCGCCAGGTCATCGGGGCCACCCAGCGTCGCGCTGCGGTCCCAGCTCATGTTGACCGGGAGATTCAGCGGGATGTAGGGCCGGTCGCTGACATAGCCCAGATCCTTGCCCACATAGTCCATGAAAGGTGCCAGGAGCACACCGGACAGAATGTTGAGCGAGCGGTCGAAGGCGCCGAGTTCGTCCTTCTTCTCGGGCGTGGGATTGTCGCTGGCCTGGGTGCCGTCGTAGGTATCGATCACCTGCCCCTTCTTGCCGAGCAGGTTGGCGGCGAAGACGACCTCGGAAATCCGGCCACGATGGCTCGCGACGAGCGCTGGTTCGATACCGATCAGGCCGCCGACCTTGGCATGGAACGTGGCCTGCTCCTCCGGACTCGCCCGGCCCTGTGTCGCGAGGCCGGCCAGGTAACCGGTCATTGCATAGTCTTCGACCGCCTTGATGGCCGCCGGCTCGTTCTTGATGGTGCTCAGCCCGTGGTGGGCGGCGATCGCAGCCTGCGAGGGCAGCAGCGTCAGCGGCGCCACCAGCGAATAGTGCGGATCGGACAGATCGAGATAGAACGCTGGTGACAGCATGACCGCCCAGTTGAGGTTGATGGCGTATTGCTCGGCCAGGATGCGCGACAGCGCCGCGACCCGCTGCCCGCCATAGCTTTCCCCTGCGATGGCCTTCGGCGAGCCCCAGCGCTTGTTGACCGTCAGCCACTGGCGGATGAAGCCGGCGATGGCGTCCAGGTCGCCAGCGACCCCGTGGTAGGGCTTGCCGTCGCGTGGTTTGCCGTCGGGCCCGGGCAGCATTCGGCTGTAGCCGGTGTCGACCGGGTCGATGAAGACGAGGTCGGTGAAGCGGATCCCGCTGTCGGGGTTTTCCTCCAGACGCGCCGGCACCGCGGGAAAGCTGCCGTCCCCGGCGGTCTGAATCGTCTTCGGTCCGATCGCCGCGAGGTGCAGGTAGATGCTGGCGGCGCCGGGGCCGCCATTGAAGGCGAAGGTCACCGGTCGCTTGGCGGGATCCGCGCCCTTGAGCGTGTAGGCGACGTGGAAGATCTCGGCATCTGGGCGCTCGGGGTCCGTCCCGATCTTGAGCATCCCGGCCGAGGCCTTGTAGTCCGGCAGCTTCTGCGCCACCGCACTCGAGGCCCCCGCAAGCCATGCGGCAAGCCCAAGGGCCAGCATCACAAGCCACCTGCGTCCGATCGAAACCATCATCTCTGCAGCCTCCCTTTGTTGCTCATGCTGAACCATGGTCGAGTGCGCATTGCCTCACCAGAAACAACTTGCTGATTCCTCCACCCGTTCGACCCGACCGGGCAGAGGAGCCCGTGGGCCAGCCACCTCATCGGCGAGCAGGCTTGCTCTGCGCAACCGGTCAGCGGGTCTGACAACTGCACGCTGTGGTAGTGCGGGCGGCTCCGCCGTGACCGCATCACTTCGTCGTGCCCGAGACCGCCGACGGCGCCAGGTGGGGCTCGTCCGGCAGGGTCATCGGTCGCACGCCCTTGACCGCGCGGATGGCGAACTTCGGGTCGCGCTGCTGCAGTTCGGAAAAGAAACCCGGGAAGTGCGCCGCGCCGTAGGTGATGTAGATCTTTGCGGACTTCGACTCGTCGACGAAACGCGCCAGCGTCTTGTTGCGGAAGTCGACGATGACGCGGTTGGACGGGTCTTTCTCCTCGCCCAGCGCGCCCGACACGGCCATGCCCAGCACGCCGCGGCAGACGATGCCGGCGAGCTTCTTCTGCTCGGGCGTGGCTCCCTCCACGATGCCGAGGAAGAGCGTGAACGGATCGCCGGAATCGGACGGCGTCTCGTTGGCCTTGGCTGCCTTGGCTGCCTTGGCTGCCCTGGCCGCCATGCCGGCGGCGAAGGCCGGGTCTTCGCGCAGCAGGCGGTTGTACTCGGTCTTCATCTCCAGGAAGTTGGCGTCGGCGGTGATGTGCCGCGACGGGTGGATCGCCATGTCGGCCTTGACGGCGTCGAAGTAGTTCAGCTGGAAGCTCAGGCCGCACTGCTCGGCCATCTTCTTGTAGCCAGCGCTGAGGTCCTGCTTGCTGCCCCGCAAGGTCTGGTTGAACCAGTCGGCGAGGTCGGGGCGCCCGTCCACGGGCGTCACGCCCTCATAGAACAGCGTGTAGCCGTCCGCGAGCGCCTGCTCGAGGTCGAACACCACCGACTTGTAGAACTCCTCCGAGCCGATGTGCTGCATGCCCTGGAAAACCACCGTCTTCTGTCCGTTGGAGAGCGTCGCCAAGGGCACCGCGGTCGGCCCGCTCTGCACCCAGAAGGCCAGGTAATACAACGGCAGCGAGGCGAGTCCGACCATGCCCAGCGCACCACCGAGCGCGAAGGCGCCGAAGGACCGGCCGGCCGAGTAAACCGGGTCGCGCCGCTTGGCCAGCCAGCGCAGCAGGAACAGCAGGGCGCCCAGTGCGACGCCCGTGGCGACGACCAGGCCGACGATCCATAGCGGCAGCTTGCCCACCACCAGCAGGCCGGCCCCTGCGAACAGGATCAGCGCCAGCCAGAGCGCGCCTTTCAGGCGCTCGGTCCAGCGGTGGGCATCGGTTGAGGTGCCGGTCATCATGGAACCCTCCTGGTCGATGCAAGCAGGTGCCGCGCACGCCGGCGCGCAGCAGCGACGCGCTCGGCGTGCACCAGCTGGCGCACAAGCAGCGGGCAGGTCAGCGCGCCTTGCACTGCAGGTCGTCGGTCTTGCCGGTGTTCGTGTCCAGCCAGTTCACCTTCAGCTCGCTGCCCTGGTGCACGAGGCTGACGTTCTGCCCCTCGTACTTCCCGTCGCTCGCGGCGCCGACGCGCCACAGCGTCAGGGTGCGATCGCCGCGCTCGAGCCGGATCGTCGCCGGGTCGGTCTCGAAGAAGTTCGCCACGACCTCGTTGGCTGGGTTGTTCTGGCACGCGTAGGAGACCGTCCTCGGCGACAGCAGCCGCCAGACCGCCTGCAGTTCCGAAGTGCGCAGGCGATACTGCGCATCGACGCAGCCCTTGACCGTGTTGACGGTCCAGGTCGCCGTGATCCAGGTCTCCTGCCCGTTCGCCTTCCAGCAGTCGTTGCGACCCTTGACCCACCCGCGCTGTTCCCCGCGAAGCTGGGTCGCGAGCTTGCCCTTGGCCTTTGCCGACGCTGCCTTGTAGACCTCGTCGAGCTTGCGGTCGAGAGCCGCCAGTGAGGCGTCGGCGCAGATCAGCTTTTCCACTTCGCCCTGCGCCTTCGCACAACTGAACGTCGGCCCCTCCGCCAGCGCGGCCACGGGCAAGCCCAAGGCGCAGGCAAGGAAGGCACGAACGGGAACGAAATCCCTCTTCATTGGCTGTCCACTCCTGATTGATCAAGCAATGGTTGAAAAAACGCCTTGCGGCCGAACGGTACGACCTTCCACGCTTCGAATCAACTCGGAGTTCGTTCAACGGCACGCCATGGTCACACAGGCGCAGCGAGCACGTCGCGTGAGAACGCTGGGACGATCTCCTGGCGACTCCTGAGCGGGCAGCGGCTTCCGCTGTCGTGCTGCGGGCGATCGGCCAGCAACGCCTCGGCGTCAGCCGCGACCACCCCTCCCCTCGCCTGCTCTTCCCCGCGTCCCAGCGTTGCCGAGCGCAGCGCTGCACAGCGCTCGATGACCTGCCCAGTTTCGCTGGCCTGCGCCTGCACCTGCTGGACGACGGGCCGCGCGATGCGCCGCTGGCCTGACTGTGCCTGCACGGCAAGCCTGCGTGGAATTGCCTGTGTCGGCGCACGACCCCGGTCTTCCAGGCAGCTGGCGACCGCGTGGTGGCACCGGACATGCCAGGCTCGGGCAAGAGAAGCCGCGCAGCACAGCTTTGCTTGGCACCGCACCGTGCTGCCTGAACTGCTGAAGAAGCGAAAAAGGCGGACGTGGCCGGGCAGAACACACGCCAGGACTAGCGTTCTGGCGTCCGGGACTGATGCTGAACGCAGGCCAGAAGCCGACATCGAGTTCGACCAGGGCATCCTTGCTCTGCCAGGCCGAGGGCAATGCGCTCCGTCAGCTGATCGATGGCGGGATCGCAAGCGCCAGGCTTGCCACGCCCATGTCATCGACGACACGCAGGGCCGGACTTCCCTGCGTCCTCCCATGTGGTAGCCCTCCCGGGTCCAGGCGATGCCGGCAACGCGCAGCGCCTCCGGCCCCATGCCGGCACCCGGGTGCCAATGATGACGGTCGCCTCGCGCCGCGGCATGGCGGCCGGCTACCGGGGAGCCAGTCGCATTTTCGCCGGTGACACGATCCTGATGATCCTCTCGGCGACAGGCGTCGCTTCGCTAATGCACGCCACGCCATCGCTGTTCGTGGCCTGTAGGCCGGAAAGACTAGAGTGACCGCTCCGCGCGCACGATCCCCGGATCGTCCGGGTCGCGGCGCACGGTGAAGCCAAGCTGCCTGGCGAACTTGATCATCCTGTCGTTGGCAGCGAGGATGAAGGCTTCCATGCGCTGCATGCCGCGTGCCCGGGCGGCGTCGATCAGCGTCAGCATCAGGATGCCGGCGACGCCGCTGCCCTGCCACTCGTCGTCGATGGCGATGGCGAACTCGCAATCGGAGCCCAGCGGCCCGGCGACGTAGCGCGCGACACCGATTTCGATCGCGTGCCCGTCACGCCGAATGATCGCCACCAGCGCCAGATGTCGCACATAGTCGATCTCGGTCAGGTACTTCAGCTTGCCTAGCGGCAGTTCCTTCAGGGTGGACATGAAGCGCCGGTAGCGCGAATCCGCCGACAGGTGCTGCACGAAATCCTGCTCCATGGGAGCATCGTCGGGGCGGATGGGCCGGATGAGCACCTCGGTGCCGTCGAACAGATGGCGCGTGCGAACCAGTTCGGCAGGGTAGTCGGCCATGGGGTCACCCCTGCGTGCGACGCGACAGCCGTGCCGCCAGGTAGGCGACGATGCTGTCGAGCGTGCCGAGCTGGCTGTAATCGGCCTCGGGGATGTTGACCCCCAGGCGCTCGTGAATTGCAGCCAGCACGTTCAGCCAGTCCATCGAATCGAGATCGATCTGCTTGCGCAGCGGCGCGTCGGCGACGAGCTTGCCCGTATCCATTTCCGGCGCCAGGGTTTTTATGATTTCGAGCACCCTGGCCCGGATCGGTTCCTGCTCCAGCGGCATCATCCCTCCCTACTCCAGCGTCGAGCTGTCACCCTCGGAAAGGCCGAATTCACGCGCCTTGAGCAAGCGACGCAGTATCTTTCCGCTGCGAGTATGTGGCAGGCACTCGACGAATGCAATTTCCTTCGGCGCGACCGCCGCGCCGAGTCGCCGGCGGGCATGGGCGAGCAGTTCCGAGCGCAAGGCATCGCTGGGCACGACATCGTGCTTGAGCGCGACGAACGCCTTGATCACTTCGCCAGCCAGAGCATCCGGCTTGCCGATCACCCCCGCCTCGGCCACTGCCGGATGTTCCATCAGCGCGCTCTCGACCTCGAAGGGTCCGATCAAATGGCCGGCCGTCTTGATCACGTCGTCGCTGCGCCCGACGAACCAGAAATAGCCGTCGGCATCGCGCCGCACCAGATCGCCACTCAGATAGAGATTGCCGGCGAAGCATTCGCGATAACGCTCGGGCTGGCCGAGATAGGCACCGAACATCGAAGGCCAGCCGCTTTCGAGCGCCAGTTCGCCAACCGTTTCGGGTGTCTCGATCACCGTCACCGGTTCGCCGGCGCGATGACGCACCACATGCGCGGCGATGCCCGGGACCGGCCGGCCCATGGCACCCGGCCTGATGTCGTCCGCCGCCGCATTGGCGACCATGATGCCGCCCGTCTCGGTTTGCCACCAGGTGTCGTGGATCGGCAAGCGGAAAGTCTCCATGCTCCACCAGACGGCTTCCGGGTTGAGCGGTTCGCCGACGCTGGCGATGAAACGCAGGGCTGCGAAAGCATGCCCGGCGAACAGCGTCGGCCCGGCCTTCATCAGCATGCGGATGGCCGTCGGCGCGGTGTACCAGACATTCACGCCCTCGCTTTCGAGGATGGCCACCCAGCGCGCCGCGTCGAATTCCGCCTCGTCGACGATGCAGGTCGCGCCGACCGCCAGCGGCGCCAGAATGCCGTACGACATCCCGGTCACCCAGCCCGGATCGGCGGTGCACCAGAACAGGTCGTCCGGCCGCAGGTCGAGCGCAATCCGCGCCGTCGCGTAGTGCGTGAGGATCGCCGCATGCACGTGCAGTGCGCCCTTCGGCATGCCGGTCGTGCCGCTGGTGAAGTGCAGCAGCGCCGGATCGCCGGCAGTGGTCGCCACCAGCGCGGGCACATCCGAAGCCGCATGGAGCAAGTGCTCCCAGCCGTGCGTCTCCGGAACCACGCCGCCACCCGCATCGTCGACCAGCACGACATGCCGCAACGACGGCAACTCGCCGCGTATCGGTTCCACCTTGCGCAGATAGGCGCTGGCCGTCGTCACCAGGACCTTGCCGGCCGCCTGCGCCATGCGGTTGCGAATCGGCTCCGGCCCGAAGGCCGGGAACAGAGGCGAAACGATGGCCCCGATCTTCAGCGCGCCGAGCACCGCGACGTAGAGCTCGCAACGACGCCCGCACAGCACGAAAATGCTGTCGCCTGGCTGCACGCCCAGTGACTTGAGGGCGTTGCCGAAGCGGTCGGTCAGCCTGGCGAGTTCCCGGTAACTGAGGTCGTGGGGGCTCCTGTTTTCGGCCAGAAAACGGAAGGCCGGTTTGTCGGCCAGCTCGGAGTCGGCATGGCGATCGACGGCCAGATAGGCCATGTTGACCGGGCCACCGGGCCTGATGCCGAGGTCCCGGCCCACCTGCGCCCAGGAGAAGGCTTCAGCCCCGCCCCCGGGGTCTGACTCTGCCCGGAGCGCCTGGCGAATGACCCTTGGCCTCATTCTGTCCTTCCCGATATCGAGTCAACTTGCCCGTATTCGCACGGCAAGCAGACTATTGGCCGCGACTGGATGAGCCTGGATACTCCGGGAAAACGTGGCACAGAATTTCCGAACTTCGCGGCGACAGCCTGGACCCTGTGTTTTGCCTCATGCAGTCCACCGGGGCGGCGCAGCCGCCGGCCGCAGGCACCAGCCCTGCAGGCAGCCCCGTGGCGTCTGCCAGTATTCGATGCCATCCTCACAACTTGGCATTTTGGCATAACGCCCATGGCGATCGCAAAGCCGCCCAGACGTTCGGGTGCAACCGAAAGTGCGACTGGCGCCGGGGCGAGGTGCTTGGCAGTGGCGTTCGCACTGGACAAATGGGCGGAGGTGACGCGTTTCCCCCGCCGCCCAGCCTTCGCTGATCGACGGTTACGCGAATCCCTCCGGTGCGATCAGCACCACGCTGGGGAAAAAAATACGAGGCCTATCGTCGTGCGTCCCTGATTCGAGAAGCCCCACAGGCACTGGCAACCGTGCAGGGGACGCGAACGCACCACGCCGCTCAGCAGACCAGTCGCTGCGCGTCACTGAGCAGCGTCCGGCGCCGGATCAGTTCGCCGCGCGGGAACCTGCACGGCAGCAGACTGATCACCGGAGCGCTCCTGACCACCACCAGCGGCAGCGCGATCTCGACTGCCGCCGTGTCCGATCCTTCCGGGACAACGAGATTCATCTGGTCGAGCAGCAGCCTGGCCGTTTCGATCTGGAGGTGGTCGGGACCGTGAGTCAACACGTGCTGGATGCGCTCGATGGCATGCTCGAGCGCATCGCCGGCGGTCGGACACATGGCGAGCGCCTGCTCGTTCTGCGACAGGCTGGCCTCGATCTCGTCGATCTGCGCTGCCGTCCGCCCGCCATGGCCGAGCAGCGTTTCGAGGCCGGCCCGCTGGCCCTTCAGGATCATCAGCCGGCCGAGCAGGATCGAGCGCTGCGTCGCCAGATCCTTGCTGAGCACCTCTGCCGAAGCGACCTGCCTGAGCGCCTCGGTCACCAGGAATCTGAACGCTCGGCGACGAATCTCGAGCCGCGCCTCCTGCTCGCAGTCGCTCGGCAGGACGACCTTCTTGTCGACGCAGGAAACCGCCGTTCGCACGACATCGCGGTGCAGCGAATCGCCGCTCGCCGCCACCACGACGCGTTGCTCCTCCCGTCGAATGAAGCGCAACGCCGCCCACACCTGGTCGGCGCCCGGTGACTTGTCGAAGAAGTCCTGTACCGCCCGGCTGCGACTGAAGACCGCGGGAACGTCGCGGGCGCTGGCGAAAACGGCGCGCAGGGTCGGATTGTCCGCCCACGCCGCCGCACTCGCCTCGATCGCCCACGGGATCTGCGCCTCGATCGTCCGGCAGTAAAGGACCGCCTGCTCGACGGCCGGGGCCAGCCTGCGGCGATAGTTGGGGACGAGCTTCAGGCGCGGATTGACGATCCCCACCACCTGCTCGATGCGCGCTTCGATTACCGCCGGATCGACCGCAGTTCCGGTCGCCGCGTCATTGCCGCCGAAAAGCCAGTCGAGAATTCCCATGCCGCACCTCCCCCTGTCGCTTGCGTGCCGTCGCGTTTTCCTGACGCAGCACCGGCTGGGAAAAAACGATTCGGCAGCGTCAGCCAATCAAGAATGCCCGCCTGCAGCGTTTACGTCAATCCGCCCTGCAGTAGCGTCACCATCAGCAATTGCAGGTTGAGTTGCTGGTATGGATGCCGGGCCGCAGCTGTCCAATTGGCAGAGACGGCAGGTAGCGGTCATGACAGCTTCCGCCCTATCTGACGGTGAAGTGTTTCACGTTCCACGTTGAATCACCACCCCCGAGAAAGCAGCTCCTTCACCGCTTGGGGATCAAGCACCAAAGAGCAGCTTTCCCAATCGGCATCCTCAACCTTGCTGTATTTCGCATCAAACGGATTGCGGGTAGCCGAGGCCCGATCAATCAGCTGGTGGGCTTGCTGTTCCTCATCCAGCGCAATCTTGACCCAAACATCTTCCAAGGTGTCAGGGATCTGGCCAAATAGCTGATGGATGGATTCCAGCCGGTCGGCCAGCACCTGATGGACTCGGTCTTCCACTGAGTCGCGGTAGCGCAGATTGGCAATCCAGATTTCGCTACGGGCCTGGCCGATGCGCTGGATACGGCCCTTGCGCTGCTCCAGGCGCGTCGGGTTCCACGGTAGGTCGATATTGATGAGCGTACCTAGTCGCTGCAAGTTCAAGCCCTCGGAGGCTGCATCCGTTCCCAGGAGCAGCTTGAGGTCTCCTGATCGAACTCGTGCCTTGAGCACTTCCCGCCCGCAGCGCTGGAACCTGCCTTCGCGCCAGACGCCTGATCGGTTGCTTCCGGCGTAAAGCCCGATTTCCATGCCGGAAAACTCTGCACGGCTTGCCAGTTCCTCGCCGATCCAGCGCGCCGTGTCGTAATACTGCGAGAACAGGATACAACCGAGATCAAGCCAGCTACGCGTGACGCCCGGATGGGTCCCACGAAGATAGCCGATCAGGGCCTCCAACTTTGGATCGTTACTGCCACCTTGTCTGAGCAGGTCGAGGCAGCGGCGTAGCGATGTAGTCTCCGCATCGGTGAAGTTCTTGAAATCGTTGCTGCCCTGTGGCGGTCGGCCAGCTTGAGGGGGCATTTCCTCTTCGGCATCATCTTCGTCCTCGTCGTCGGGGGTGTCGGGTTCTTCGCCGAGGAGTTTACTCACCGTCCGGCGTCCCGCTTCCATCGAGCTGCCCATGCGCCGCAACAACAGCGTCTTGAAAAAGCCCGCTCCTCTGACCCGTTGCTGGAGGAGTAGCGAAAACGCTTCCGCCTCCTGATACGCTTCGTGCAGGTAGCCGCCGAGAACGAGAGCGCCCTGTTCTTCCTCACCAAACAGCTTCACCGTGACCTTGGGCAGGAGATAGGCACCCGTGGCCGGATTGATCGTCGCTTCGAGGTAGGCACGGGTTCGGCGCACAATGCATCGGAGCAAGGGGTTGAAGTTCTCACCATAGTGGGGAAGCAGCCTGTTCTGGAGTTGGACGCGGCGGATCGCGAGCGACAGCTTTTCCAGGCTCTCGGGCTTGAATTGCCAGCGGGTGTCGCTGGCATCGAGGCTACGGCGAATGCGGTCGAATGACGGGTCTTCAAACCGGGACGGCAGCGGGTCGCGAACGTATTGCCAGCCATCCCGCACATCACGCGTTGGCACTGCGGCATCGCCGATGGCGATGGCGAGGCAATGGCTCGGTCGAAACCAGGGGCTGGTATGCGTCCAGCCGCCGAGCACGCCCTCGTTGCCGTGCGAAAGAATATGCAGAAGATCCCACGCCTCGACCGGGTGAAGTTGCACCGGGGTCGCGGTGGCCAGCAGCATGCTTTTCGTCTTCGGGCCGATTTGCCGCAGAAACGCCATCAACTTGTTCGGGTCTGCCCTCGCGTCGATCTCATCGGCGTCAGCGTCTACCCTCGGCACCTTCCGACGGCGAGCGCGGTGGGCTTCATCGACGATGACACAGGTGTAGCGCCGGTTCAGCAGTTGATTGATCGCTTCCGACAGACCGCGCACCACCAGGCCCTGCGAAACCAGACCGATTCGGCGCGGACACTTGCCGAGCGACTTCACTCCGTCCGACGGGTATTCCAGATCGTTCTCGTCAACCCAGGCGCGGCCATCCCACCGCGCAGAGGGCAGCAGTAGCAGTTCCATCAATTCATCCTGCCACTGCTGAAGAAGTGGCTTCGGGGCAAGCACCAGAATCGGGCCGCCGTCGGGATCGTCGAGCGCCATCAGGAGCGCGGCCATGGCGAGCTGAACGGTTTTCCCCAATCCGACCTGATCGGCGAGAACCAGACGCGCACCGCCCAGCCGGTGCCGTTCCAGAGCCAGGTGCGCGAAGTATTTCTGGTGCGGCCAGAGACCTTGTTCGCGGCGATAGACCGGCGTTTCCACCGCAGCAGCGGCTGCGGCACCGGTGGGGTCGGCGATAGCCTTGATGTCCGCCGGTTCGATGATCTTCCGCGAGATGATGCGCTGCACGTCTTGCGCGATGAACGGACAACAGGCGAGATCCACGGCGCGGGCATCGTTCCACAGCGCATCGAACTCCTCCTGCACCCACGCAATCGTTTCCGGGTCGCTGTCTTCCCACAGCAACTCGTAGTTCAGCTTCCAGGCCGATGCACTTTCGTTGACGCTGCCCAGGAAAGCCGTCGCCGAGCCGTCGGCACGCCGCACGACCCCGGCTTTGCCGTGGATCAGGCCAAACGCCGAATTGGGCAGCACCCGCACTTCGATCGTTTTGCTGGTCAGCGCTGCGTAGAGGGCACGGTAACGCGGCAGTGCGGCGGGTGGCGCTTCCTCCGGCTTGCCGGAACACCAGCTTCGGCGCAGCGCGGCCTGCGCCGCCGCCGCCGTGATGAGGTCTTGCGGATCGAGATCGGAGTTGCAGACGATGCGCACCGGCCCCGCAACGTTTGCCAAGGCTTCCCCGGCGACCTCGAACAGGCTGGAGCGAAAGTAGCCGGCGATGCGATCGTAGGCAACGGCCCCGTCGAGACGCTGGTTCAGGACCGTCTGGTCGAGCCGGCTACGGCGGCTGGAATGGCGAGTGAGCATTGCTAAACGCTGGGCTGACGATCAATGCCAAACCGGGATGGACGGCCAGAATCCACGCATCCTATTCGCCCGCCTGAGTTTTCAGAATCCGAACAATGTCGTCGGAAAGCCACAATCCCGAAGCTCGAAGTTTTTCGATCCCTTCGCCGACAGAGATCAGCAGGCCGCGACGCTTGGCGAGCACCAACAGCCCACCCGTACCCAGCATCGGAATTCCCAGCGTCTGAGCACAACGCCGAGCGTCCATATCATCAATCACGGCGCGCAGCGGCGGGTTTGCCAGGGCATGGCTCAACACCGCCGTTTCGCCAGCGCCGAGATCCCATGCGGCCACACGAGGCGAACTCACGACGTCCACACGCACTGGCCAGAATTGCTCACTCAGGTCTCGCGCGGCACGGTCTTCCTGCCCCTGCACGACCACTTCCTGCCATACCGCTTCTGGCACCACGATCTGTTTGAACAAGCCCGGCAGCAAACCACCCTGGCCACTACGGAACAGTGTGATCAACGGTGAGGCGTTGATCACTGCCGCATCAATCCGCATCGCGCAGTTCCTCGCTGACCTCCTCGGCCGTGTATTGGAATGGGCTGACTCTGTAGCGCGAGAGGGCATCAATGAAACCGGCCCGAGTCAGGCCCGCGATCTCGGCGGCGCGGCCTTGCGAAAGCCGACCGAGTTCATACCATTTCACGGCGGCGGCGACGCGCATCTCCTGCGCAAATTCCTTGGGCGCTTGATGGAGGGTGGCGAATGCCGATTCGGGCAGGTCAAGGGTTACTTGCGTCACGTTGATCTCCTTGGAGCAGGCTGGGATGGCTCACATCAGGCATGGTCATTACGCAGGCGTCCGGCGAGGATGCGGGCGGCTTCGGAGTCGGTGGTCCATTCGTTCATTCCTTCGGCGTTGGCCAGCGCAGCCAGCCATTCGAGCAGCGCGATGAAGCCTTCGCGTTTGCCCCAGTAAGCCTGGCCAAAGGTATCGCGCAGGTATTGCCGGCCAGGCTCCGGGCTGTTGTCGGCGGCAGCGGTTTCGCGGATGGCGAACATCAGGTGCCGCAGCGGTGAAAGGGCAAACGGGTGGGGCGCGCTGGTGCCCGCGCGGCCACGACGTGCCGGCAGTGCCGCGGGATTGGACTCCGCGCCCTGAATGGGTGCAAGCAGGCTCGCCGCCAGACCGGCGGGCGTGAACATACGGGTGCCGTTGGCCTTGTCGCTCTTCAGGAGTGGGCGGATGTCGGTGATGCCAAAGCCACGCGCCAGCTCTTCATACATGCCCTTGCGGCGCTCGCCCCGGCTCTCGATGTCCAGCGCCCGCAGGTAGTAGCGCTCGACGAGTGACAGCTCGCGCCACGAGGCGTCCAGCCCACGCGGGACGAGCGTGTCGCAGGCGATGCCAAGGGCGCGCTCGATGACGGTCTGGAAGTCGCTCTTCTCATTTCTGGCCCGCACGGCAAAGACTTCATGCTCGACATCCTTGCCATCGAGGTTGCCATATTGGGTGAGCACCTTGAGCGCGGCGGCGTAGGCGGCGAGCTGGTAGTCGGCGTCGTTGAAGTTGGGCTCGCCGTCTTCGTCGAGGGCCTGCATCGACGCGATCTGGCGTTTCACTTCGTCCTCGACCATGGGATAGACCTCGTCGAGGAAACCGGGTTCGTTGGCGATGCGCTTGCGCAGAACCAGGCAGACAGTGCCTTGCACGTAGTTGCCCTTCTTGATCCCGGCCGCTTCGGTTTCGGTGCTGATGGTCCAGGCGGCAGTGGCCTTGAGACCCGCTGCCCAGAGGATCATGCCGAGGTCGGCCCAGACCGCCGGGTCTTGATGGGTGAACATCACCATCTGCAAGCCGTTGTCGGGCATGTGCCGGGCGAGGTTCTTGTAGATTTCGACCATGGAACGGCGGAAGTCCTCGCCATCGCCGCGCACCGCGAGTTCGGCGCGAGCATCCGGCGTCCATTCGGGGAAGGCTTTGGCCAGTTGCTTGTCGTACCAGGCAAGGAAGAAGTCGCCGAGTTCATGGTAGTTCACCGCGTCGGCGTAGGGCGGGTCGGTGATCCAGAGGTCGCAGGTTTCGCGGAGGTCGCGGGCGTCGGCTACGGTCGCTACGCTGTTGCCCGAAAACGCTACTTCCCCATTCCCCTTGAAAGCAAAAAAATCATGGACGCCGCTAAGTGGCCGGACGCCCCAATTGAAAAGTGGATTGAGTGCTTGGTTATAGAAAGTCTGCGCGAACGCACCGATGCCGCCACTTCGTGCGAGTTGTGGAGTCCATTGGCAAAGCTTTGAATTCCAATTGCTACAGGACGCAATTCCTAAAGAACTGGCTGCAACAAGCTTTCTATTCGTGCAGTCGCCATCAACCATCTCCAGAAGAACGCCATGGCTCAACAACTGCCGCGGCGTGAAGAGGTGGTGCCAGTGGGTCCAGCCGCGGTTACGGATGGGCTCCTCGGTCTTGTCACCACCCTCGGGAATTGCCTTGGACGGGATGAAGCCCTCGCGCTGCCAGTCGGAAAATCGCTCGCGTAGCAGTTCGAGCACTCTCGCTTCACGGGCCAGATCCGCAGCATCGGGAGCGGCGTAGCGGCGTTCACCTTTGGCATTGATCCAGCGGATGCAGTAGAGCCGTTCCTGAAACACATCGCCGGGTCGCGGCACCACATCGTCATTGCTCCAGCGCCGCAGACCTTCCGGGCCGCGCAAGGCTTCCACCGACCACGAGCGGGTTGCGTCAAGGGGATCGACAACGCGGCTATCCACCGCCGTCGCGCCCTTCTTATCCTTGTAGAGAGCCAGTTCGTCTTCCGACACGGCGACCACTTCCGGTGTCAGAAAGTCGGCGCTGGCGAGACGGCGCCAACGGGCGACGATACGGTATTTCTCCGAAATCACCCAGCTTGGCGCAAGTGGAATGAAATAGTCGCAGCCCTCGGGTTTCACTTCCACGCAGTACAGAAACGCCTCGGCGCGTTCGCCCCGGTCATTGTGCTCGATGCCCCACGCGGTGATCTGTTTGTCGGCCGCAGCAAAGACCTGCTCCTGCACCTTGCGCACTTCATCCTGCACGTTCTTGCCGCCACCAAGCAGATTCAGACTGGCCCAAGTGAGCAATCCGGCAACCGGGTTCAGGTCGGAACCAAATGCCTCGCAGCCGATACGTGCCGCCTCGAAGGGAATGGAACCGCCGCCGCAGAAGCTATCGCCTACCCGCGGCGTGTGGCCAAACTGCTGCCTTCCGAGTTGTTCGACCAACTCGGGCATATTCTGGGCGGTGGTATTCAAGTGGGCGTTGATTTCAGCCCAAGCGACTGCCGTCGGGCCTTCGATATTTTCCGGGCGTTCGCAGTCCGTCAGGCGTACCGCATAGGGCAAGGCATCAAAGGCGGCGCGACTGGTTTTGCGCTGCGCGGCGGGCTTGCAGCGTTGCCAGGTGCCGTCGTCGTCAATGGTCAGAATCTTGAGGAAAATCTCGCGATCCCTCTTCGGGTTGTTCGATGCCGGCAACAACATGCCAAGGATGGATGCCCGCGCTAGAACGAGCGGCTTGCGCCCCCACCATTTGCCAAGGCCGGTCAGCGTTTGGCTGGCGCCCGCCTTGCGCTCCTTGTAAGACTCGGCAGACAGTCGGGCAATCGGGAACTGGGTCTCAATGAAGGTGCTCATTCGGTAGCCGCCCAGTTTTCCAGTTGCAGCCCCCGGACTTTGGCAAACTCACGCGTGTTGTTGGTGACCAGCACGGCATGGACGCTCAGTGCGTGCGCAGCAATCAGGGTGTCCAGCGAGCCAATCGGTTCTCCCCGGCGCTCCAGGTCAGCGCGCAGGTCACCATAAGCCCACATCGCCGCCGTATCAAAAGGGAGAATTTCCAGCGGAGCGAGAAACATTTCCAGCGCCTGGCGATTGCGCACCGAGGCGCTCTTGGCCACACCAAAGGCAAGTTCCGCAGCCACCACACTCGACAGCCCGATGTCACCCAGTCGGTACTGATGAAAACGCGCCAGCACTTCAGGCGGTCTGGTGTTGATGAGGTAAATGCAGATATTGGTGTCGAGCAAAATCATGCGGCGATCTCGGCACGCACTTGCGTCGCTGGCTGCTCCCGTGTCATGACGAATCCTGGCTCGAACAATGAAAGTCCGGCTTCCAGCGTTTGCCAGGGGTCATCCATCGGTAACAAGAGAACGCCATTGCCAAAATGCTGCACAACCACTTCGGTGCCGGCAAACCGGTACTCCTTGGGTAGCCGAACCGCCTGGCTGCGGCCCGATTGGAAGAGGCGTGCGGTATCCATGGGAAGCTCCGAAAAAAAAAGGTGATTACCAATGATAGCTACTTTTTGTCGCGGTGTCAGCCGCAGATCGAGGAAGGGTTCAGCGGTTTAGCAAAGACTTCAGAGGGAAAGTGAGAGCTGGGAATGCCCCAGCAGCTCGCGGCGTGCCTTGGGCGAGAGGCCTTCGCCTTTGACAAACGGGTTGTCCGTAATGGCGGCGCGTAGCGCCTTGCGCCAGCCGAGACCCTTCTGCATGGCCTGGCCGGTGGTGGCCACAGTCATGGTGTAGAGCCACCAGCGCTCTTCGGGGGCCAGCGCTTCCCAGTTGTGCAGCGCGTTCGGGATGTCGTCGGGCGAAGCGTCTTCCACCGCCCAGCAGAGGATGCAAAGTTCCTTGCCGAGCGACGGATGAACCGGCACCGGCTTGCCGGGATTCTTCTGAAACTTGGCGGCCGGCAGGCCGTTGGCACGCAGGCGGCGGTTGGCCTCCTCCCAGAAAGCCGGGGCGAGCGCCAGCCAGCGGTTGCGGTCGATGACCACGCGCAGTGACGGGTCGTTGGGGGATGGCGCATCGACGGCGCGTGCACCCAGATGGTCGAGGTCATCGCCGCGATGCTCGGTGATGCAGATGAGTTCGCTGGCGCCACTGCCCTTCGGGATGTCGATCAGGAAGCCATGGCGCGCTTCGTCCGGGAGAAAACCGAGACCGACGACCTTGCGTGCGCACGATGAGGAAACGACGGCCATCGTTTACTGGCTCACTTTGGCAACGTTGAACGGCTGCTTGGTGGCCACGAGCCAGTCGAGCAGTGCCTGCCCGTGGGGAAATGATAGCGCGCCTGCGGTCATGCGCAGGCTGCCGTCTTTGACGATCTCCTGAAGCTTCTCGGCAACCGCTCTTGCGGCAGCGGCATCGTAGCCGCCGTCCAGTGCCCCCGAATAGTCGACGTTCTGCTGGCCATCGCTGCTTTCTGCGGTGAGACTGAGGTCATGTGCGCGGACACCGCTGGCTGCCGCCAATCGCTGGATGAAGTCCCAAACCGCCCCGGCATCATCGAGCTTGGTCTGCTGGTTCCAGCGGGCGGGGAGTCCGGGATCTATCGGGGGGCGCACCGCCGGTCCTTGCTGTGGGATGGTGATCCGTAGCGTCTCGGAGTTCAGGTCATAGGCGCTTGATACCGCCATGGCGCACACCACGCGGCAATTCGCCGGCACGCGGAACGGCCCATCGTAAGTCGCTGCGCCTGCACTGGTTGGCGAGGAACCATCCGTGCTGTAGCGGATAGTGACCCCGTTGGCCTTGGGCAGGGCCAGCAGCTCGACTTCGTGATGACTCCCGCGGTGGTGAAGCTGATACTTGAGCCGGAGCTTCGCAGTCCATTCCTTGACGGCACTGACGCGGACCATGTCGGCAGGATCGAAGGCGAGGAAGCGGTAACGCAAGCCGACGGCTTCAAAGCGGGTTGGCGTCGGCACAGGACTGGAAGCGCTGGTCGGGTCCGAGTCACCGGTTTCATAAACGAGCGACGGCGCATGCAGCGGTTCGATTCTCAGATAGGTGTGACCGTCGCCGTCTTCCTGCACGGAGAGTTCGCGAAGAGAAACCTCGGGGACGGGCGGGGGAAACGGACCGCGGCGGATGTGATTGCCTTCTTCGCGCCACAGCCCGCGGCGAAGACAGTCGGCTTTGAGGTCATCGAGCGCCGAAATCTTGTGCAGTGGCCAGTTGGTATTGACTGCGGCGGCGCGTTTGAAGTCCGACCACAGGACGACTTTGCTCTGCGCCGAACCGAAAAGGCGAACCTCCGCCCGCGTGCGAAAGCTCTCGTCGTCGATCCTGGTCGTGAACTTCTGCGCGCCTTCGAGGGTCTTGCGGATGGTGGCTTCGCCGCTCTGGTTGCCGGCGAAAGCGAGATCGGTGCCGGTGGCTCGCAGCGCGGAACTGATCGACGGATAAACAATCTGGTCGAAGGCTTCCTTCAGGGCAGCGGTGAATTGCAGACCGACGCGGTCGCGGAGAACATCGAGCGCCCGCCATTGCGGATCGTCCGCCGGCGTGTTTTCCGATCTCAGTTCGTCGTCGATGCTTTGCAGGGCGCGAGTCTGTCGCGCCGAATCGAGCACCTTCTGGAAAGTGTCCCGCGAGCCGGTGAGGAAGAGGACGCGATTCTTGTATTGCTGCTGGCCCCACCACGCCTGCCAGTCAGCGGAGATGGGCAACTGGTTTGCCTGGCCGCCAGGCCGCACGATGACCAGAGTGGTCTTTTCCTGCTCGACCTGAACTCCGTCGGGCGGGGGCAGGACCTTGATGACTTGGTAGCAGTCGCGGAGCGAAGCGGAAAAGTAGGACTCCAGGTGTTCGCGGAGCATCCGGTCAACGGTTTCGGCGTGCAGTGAGAGCGCCGTTGAACGCAGCTTGGCGGCGAGATTCTGCTGGTTCTTGAAGAACAGGCGGCCGTCCGCTGAGTTGTGGAGATACCAGGCGCGCGTCGCCAGTTTGTCGAGGACGTTGGCCTTGAAGGTGGAGAGGTCGCGACCGGGCCGCTGCAGACAATCGACCAGTTGATACTCGCGCAGCCCATGAATGGCGCCTGGCGTACTGGAGAGGGAGGCAACCAGAATGACGCGCGCGGCTTCGGAGGCGTCGGCATTCCCATTGGCCACGTCGATCTGCTCAACTTCGGAGTCGCCCCCGTGAGCGATGTCATGCGCAATGGCTTCGCTCAACGAGGGGTTGATGGTGCGAATCTCGGAAGCGATCTCGTCGACGTTGAAATCAATGTCGTACGGACTGATCAGGTCCTTCGCAGCAGCTTTTTCCGATTTCCAGAGGTCGGAGACCACCATCTGCATCAGGCGGATGACGCCACGGGTCTGCTGAAAGCCTTCGTTTTCCTTGAACTTGCCGACAAGCTCACGCAAATCGGGATGAAAGGGGTAGGCATCGATCACTCGCGTATAGAGTGATTCCGGCGAGGTGGAAGTCAGGTTCATGCGCACTGCTTCGCGCAATGCATCGCGATAGGCAGCAGCCACCCGTTCGCCATCTGCCTGAGGCGCGACGCTCTCAAACAGCCGTTTACGCAGGATGTGATAAAGCTCGTCACCGTTTGGGTTCACCGGGGTGATCGGAACGGCAATTCGACGAGACTCTGAGGAGATACCTTTCACGGCACGGTCAAACGCAGCCTGCAGGTTCGCCTGGCCGAGGCTGAAATTGCTTCCGGCAAGATCGGACAGAACAAGGCAAACGTTGTCCATCTCGGCAACAGCGACAAAGAGATTCCCGAGCGCCGTGGTCGTGACGACAGCCAGATCACCATTGCCGACCGGAACCGTCACCGCGTATTCAAGGTACGGTGGCAACTCATCCAGAAAAAGCACCAACGGGTCGCCGCCAAGCAACTGCTTCCAGGCCTCCGGGCCAGGCGCGCTGAGCAGCGGCGACACATAGCGGGTAAATTGCACCGCCTTGCCAAGCTGTTCGGCGATAGACCCCCAGATCCCTCCCGCAGCATCGGTGTTGCGTCCATTGAAGCCCACCACACGACAGCGCCCCAATTTGGGTGCCGGGTCCTTGTCGCCCAGGACGCGGCGGCGCAACTCCGGGTCACGCGCGAGCAAGCCAAGCCCGATCATGCTGTGCGTCTTGCCGCCCCCCATCGCCTGGGACAGGAGGAAGACTGACGAACCGGCGCCGGAGCCTGAGAGGTGCCGAAACGCACGGTCAACCAGGGTCACCATGCCGTTGGTGAAGTAGTTCTCGTCGAAAAACTCGGAACCGTGAACCTGACCCTTGAGGAACGCATCGAGGCTGAGAACCGTGGCCCGGCGGTCGGCGGCAAAGACGGAGGCTCGGGGATTGCAAAGAGTCTTGAGTGTCATGGATCGTCGTCGAACGCGATTGAACGAAAGCTCGTTGAGGGAGGCAGGCAGAATGGGTCACAAGGTTAACAGACTCTTGACGATGATGTGCTGTCATGGTGCACGCCCGTCAGCGACACCAGCCACGCGATGGCCTTCTCGGTCGCAGGGGTCAGAGAGCTGGCCCCGCCTCCTGCCCGATTCGTCATGCGTGAGTCGGGTCCTTGCACAGCTTCTCCAAGGCATCAAGAAAGACTTGCTCACGCTGTCATACGCGGCGCAAGCCGTCGAAAAGTACAGCTGGCGCAGTGCTCCGGAAGCGTTCCGGAGCACGTACGTGCGCTCTGCTGCGTCCAGCGTGACGGCTTCCCGGGACGACGGCCCGGGGACTGCGGTCAGTAGGTGCCCTGCGCCGTCATCGCATCGGCCACCTTGACGAAGCCGGCGATGTTGGCGCCATCAACATAATTGACAAAGCCGTCCTTCTCGCCATAGCGCACACAGTTGCTGTGGATGTCGGCCATGATCAGGCGCAGGCGTGCATCGACTTCGTCGCGCTCCCAAGGCAGGCGTTCGGCGTTCTGCGTCATCTCCAGACCGGATGTCGAGACACCTCCGGCATTGGCGGCCTTGCCCGGGCCGTACATGATTCCGGCGTCGAGGAAGACGTGCACGGCATCGAGATTCGACGGCATGTTGGCACCTTCGGCAACACACTTGACGCCGTTGCGGACGAGGACACGCGCGTCCTCACCGTCGATCTCGTTCTGGGTTGCGCAGGGCAGGGCGACGTCCACCGGCATGCCCCACGGCTTCTCGCCGGGCAGGTACTTGAGGCCAAACTGCTCCGCGTACTGGGACACGCGCCCGTAATGGTTGTTCTTGATGTCCATCAGGGCATCCAGCTTCGCGCGGGTAAACCCGGCTTCGTCGATGACCGTGCCCTGGGAATCGGAACAAGTCACCACCTTGCCTCCGAATTCAAGCACTTTCTCGATCGCATATTGCGACACATTGCCCGAGCCAGACACCGAAACGCGCATCCCTTCAAGCGACACCTTCTTGCGTGCCAGCATATCCTGGACGAAGTAGACGAGCCCATAGCCAGTCGCCTCGGGTCGGATCAGGCTGCCGACAAAAGACAGTCCCTTGCCGGTGAAAACGCAGGCCGCATTGTTGGAGAGTTTCTTCATCATGCCGGCCATGAAACCGACCTCGCGACCGCCGACGCCGATGTCGCCCGCAGGCACGTCTGTGTCCGGTCCGAGATGGCGGTACAGTTCGATCATCAATGCCTGACAGAAGCGCATCACCTCATTCCGGCTCTTGCCCTTGGGGTCGAAATCGGACCCACCCTTGCCACCGCCCATGGGCAGGGTGGTCAGCGCGTTCTTGAACGTCTGCTCGAAGGCGAGGAACTTGAGAATCGACAGGTTGACCGAGGGGTGAAATCGCATACCCCCCTTGAAGGGGCCGATGGCCGAATTGTGCTGGACGCGGAACGCGCGGTTGACGTGCGTCTGGCCGTGGTCGTCGGTCCACGCGACGCGAAACTGAATGACCCGCTCCGGCTCGACCAGACGCTCGAGAAGCGCCGAGTCGGCATACTTCGGGTTGGCCAGGATGAAGTTCCAGACGCTGCCCATCACTTCCTGCACTGCCTGCATGAACTCCGGCTGGCTGGGATCCCTGGCCCGGACATAGTCCATGAAATCCGGCAGATTCTTGTATTTCATTTCGCTCTCCCTTGTTTGTAAGTTGTTGCAAGAAACCTGTACGCATCGGCAGCTTCGGTCCTGCTGCCATGCCGTGTCCTTCAGTCGAAGCAGTCGGCGAACGTTCGCCCAGCGCCGATTCGAGAAACCCCGCCCAAGTGCCCTGGCTCAACTCACGGTCATGACTTGCGACACACCCCTGATGATGAAAGTTTTTGCCGTTTCTCTCATCCCCGGCCCTTCTCCCGCGCACGGGAGCAGGGAGATTCGCGAGTCGCAGGCGCGACTTTCACCTTAAGCACAGGCCAGGACCACCTGTTGCCTCTCGGCGTCGGCAAACAGGGTAGCGCTTCCCGGCTCGAAATCAACTACATGCACGACATCCGCGAACCGGCGGGCGTGCGGTAGCAGTTCAAGAAGACGGCTGGGACGTCCCAGTATTGCCTCCTCGTCGATGCGGTTCCCGCTCCTGCCCGGGAACAGGGCAAAGTAAAGCATGTCCGCCTCGATCAACTCGTTCAGAAAGTGCGTCCCCAGCGAGACGTCGGGAATCAGGTTGTCATTCATGGCGACGATCTCGCAGAGCGCCGCGACGCGGTTGATTTCGCTGAAGCTCACCGGCACACCCAGCCATGGATCGCGCGTACCCCAGCGGCCCGGACCGAGCACCACCAGCGTGCGATCGGCGCTGGCCCGATTGAGGGCACCGACCAGACGGGCGATCGCCACGCGATCATCCTGCCGCAACTCGGCATAGCGCGATTGAACGACATGAATCAGCCTGTCCGGCCGAATGATGCGACTCGGGCCGATCACCGCACCCTGGGCATCGACGAGGCGGGGCACGTCCGCCGGCGGCGCCACGCTTACCGTTCCCTCCAGGCTGCGCACCTGCAGGGGCCTGCATTGGAGCAGGTTGATCCGGTATCTGCCGTCTGTCAGGACGTTGAGTGCAAACTCGATCTCCACGGGATGCCGGTACGCGGCATGCAGCCGCTCGAGCATCGTGCGCAGATCGGCGACGAAAGAGGTTTCCGCGAGCAGGCGGTCAAAAGTCAGGAAGGGCGGCTTGTCCCAATCTTCGCGAGTGGTGAACAGGTCGAGAGGAAAATCCGGATTGTCGCGGACCATCTCGGCAAACGGCCCGCTGACGACCCGGTCTTCCAGCAGGTCGATGGCATCCATGCGCCGCTGGCTATGTCGTGCGATCTCGCCGAAACTGGTTGCCGGGCGAAGATCGGGCGCGTTCAAGGCTACCAAGCGGGTGAAGTCGTCGTCACTGCGATCCACCGCGCGCGTTCCCAATCCGGCCACCAGCCGGATTACGCCGGCCATCATGTCGATGCGTGGGTTCCAGCGATACGGGTTCACCGAGAGGCCGACACCGGCTGCGTGCGGGTGAAAGTAGCGTCCGCCCGCGGTGCCGGATACGCGCATGATCAGCACGGCCATCTGTTCGTTATCGCCGAGCAAGCCACGTCGTTCACGATAGCGCAGCGCCTCTTCGCTCATGCTGCTGGCGTAAACCTGGCGTATGGCAGCAAGCAACTCGGCCACGCGCTGCTGCCACGGGCCGCGATTGCTGCAAAACACGCTGTCGTACTGGCCGGCGAAGGCGTTGCCGTAGCGATCCTCGAGGCGCGAACTGGATCGTACGATGAACGGCCACTCACCGAAATAGTCAAGCATCTCCTCGAACTGGCGCCGGGTCGACGGGGAGAACACTCCACCCAGCGCGCGTCGGCGCGCCTCATCGACTTCGTTCAGGAACTCGGCCGGGTCGCGCTGGCGGCGGCCGATCCACCACAGGTCGTTGTGGATCAGGAAGGTGTCGAAGACATCGGTACCGACATAGAACGAATCGTGCGCCTCGAGCCGGGCATCGAGTTGCGCTGCGTCGCGCCGCAGCACGGCGCGCGCCAGCAGCATGCCCAGCGCCTTGCCACCGATGCTTCCGGTACCGATCATGCGGCGGCGGACCGCCAGCAGATCGTCGAGCGTCAGGTACTCGTCGATCAATAGCGACATGGCTGGATCGTCGCCAAACAGCAGGCGACGCAGGCGGGAAAACCACTCGCGCTCGGCAGGATCCGCGGACCCTGCCGGCCGCGCCGCTGCCACCAACGTGGCGGCGGCAAACTGCTTCTGCCAGTGACCGGCGATCTGGTTGTCCTCCAGCCCCGGCCACTGTGAGTTGGCGAGTATCTCGGCGACCGTCCCGCTGTCCCGCACGGGACGAAATCGCCCTTCCGCCTCCCAGGCGTGAATCAGGTTCATTGCCGCCGCCGAGCGATGTTGCACCTTGATTGGTCTCAGATACAGACGCTCACGACAGCGAAATACGTCGATGATGAACTGCGTGGTGTTGGTGATCACACCCATGGCCGGCAACGTGTGGCGATTGCGCAAGACGCCGAAATAGGTCACCGTGTCGAGGTCGAAGAGACGCGGGCAGGTGAGGCGGAAAAAGTTGCCCAACGCGCGGTCCGACTGCCAGGCGTCGGCGAGATGGGACAGACAGTCGAACACGTACAGCGTTTCGCGGCCGGCAGCTTCGATGACGGAATGCACCTGGTCGACGAAGACGTCGAACCCGGCTTCGGCATCCGGATGATGCATCTCGGCATCCGCCAGCAGCGACGGGTGATCGGCAAAGCGGAAATAGATCAGCCGTCTTCCTTGAACACGGGCCGCCTCGGCGTATGGCCTGACCAGGGCAAGATAGTCATCCAGGGCCTCAACCTGCCAGACGATGTTGTCGCCGCGCTGAATGCCGCACAGCACGGCGTCGAGTTCAGGCAGGCCGGTGGTCGGAGAAAACCGCTGGTTCATATGACGAGGCAGCGCGGACTAGACTCTGCCAGGAACGAAGATCCGTCGCCGCTGACGCATCGTGCAAGCGTCAGTCATTGCGCCGACAGCATCCGCAAGGGCCCGCGACCTGTCCCGTAGCCGTTTCCGGGTGAGCGCGCGGCAGCGGGCGTGGATGCCCCACGGCGGCGCCAAAGAGGCCGATGATCAAGCATCTGGCGTTGACGGCCAGCGCCTGGCGAGGCCGCGCTGACGGAGATAGCTGCGCAGGCTGATGCGAGCAAAAAAAGGGGGAAAGACCGGGAAGTGCCGTGTTGGTCCTGAGCAGGGAACGCCATCGTCGTGCCGGCGAGCAAGCGAAGCCGACACGACGATGGTTTCGGGAAGCGCCTCCGAAAACTTCGCAGATCGGCCTGTACGGGTGCCATGAAAAGCAGCAATACTCGATCCAGTATCACAACAAAATCCATGAGCCACTGGCGGAGAGGGAGGGATTCGAACCCTCGGTAGGCTCACACCTACGCCTGATTTCGAGTCTCTGGCAGGATTGAGCAATGGAGGGCCTTTGCGGGCTGATTCGTTTCCGAAACTTGATGCAAACTCCCGCTGATCTTACTGGATTTATCGGCGGCTGTCATGTGTAGTTTCGGAAACGATTTATGCGTTTTGGGATATGGATATGTTCTGCCGTGACGGGCAGGCCGGGGCGCGCGACAGCGAGGATGGAGCGCCGGAGATGGTTGACATCTCGGGCGGACCGGGTGCAAGATTCTCCCGTCGCTGCACATCAGCGATGCGGGTTTAGCAGCCCGGCAAGTTGGCGGACGACCGCCGCTCTTGTGCGGTTTTTTTACGTCCGTTGCATGGCCTCTCCTATGGGCGGGCCGTGTGGGAGGGCGCAAGCCCTGCCGGTGCCAACTACCGGTCTGCTAACCCGCACGGTTCCGCCCACCCGTTTAGCAGCGGGGAAGCGGAAAACTCAACCGCTTAGTTGGAGATGAGCCATGTCTACCTCTCTCGCCGTTCGCACGTCGCCGCCCCTCGCCTTTCAGAACGTCACCTTTGACGCGATCGACCGCAACGGGCACCCCTGGCTAAGGATCCATCAGATCGAAGGTGCCTTGGGCTATGCCGGCAAAGGCCGGGCGCTGCAACTGATCTACTCTCGGCACGCCGCCGAATTTACCGACAGCATGACCGCCTTGGTGAAGCTGCCGACAGCCGGCGGAGAGCAGGAAACCCGCATCTTCTCCCTGCGTGGCGCGCACTTGCTGGGCATGTTCGCCCGCACCCCGATCGCCGCCGACTTCCGTCGGTGGGTACTCGACATCCTCGACAAGGAGGCCGCCCCGACGCCGCAGCCGCCGTCGATCATCGCGCGTCGCTGGCTGACGACCTTTGACCACAGCGGCCGTGAAACGGTACAGCCGATCGAACCAGAGTACTTCTTCCTGAAAATTGAGGAGCTTCCCGAACTGATCCGGGACGTGGGATTCATGATCGATGGCGCGCTGGTCATTGAGGTCCTGCACGCCTGCGCCGATCGCCTCGGAGGGAAGCTGGCTGGGAGAGCACATCGCCTATCAGCCTGATTACGGAGCCCGCCACGGCTTCGGCACGGGCGGGCGTCAATCTCTGTGGAACCGGCCAATACCCGGACGCTTGATCGGCTATCCTATCGATCGCCCTGCCTGCAGTTTGGCGTATCTCACTGCGTCGGACAGCTTGTCGTACCGGTATTCGCCGTAGGCGTATCGCTCACCATCGAACGTTATGTCGTGCTCTTCCATCTCCTGCTCGTCGGTCAATGGCGGATGTGGTTGTTCGAGCCTCTCGATTTCCGCCAGGATAAGCCGCTCGGCGCGCTCCCGGATGTACAGAACCTCGGTTTTCCTTTCATCGCCACCACACTGAGCAAACAGGCGTGTCCACAGCCCGCTGTCGGTCGTTCCCGTCTGGAATTCCTCGGCGATCTGGCGATAAACGGCGTCCTCGTCCAGAGCTTCCGCAGACGACTGGTTGAGCGCAGCTTCCTCCACCCCCAGGCGCGCAGCCCTGATAAGCCGCCCAGCGCGCTCCTGGATGTAGCGGACCTCCGTCCCCTTCTCGTTCCCATCGCATTCTGCGAACAAGCGTGTCCACATACCTTTGTCTGTCGTTCCTGTTTCGAATTCTTCCGCGATCTGACGATAGAAGCGCTCTTCATCGATAGCTGCTGAATAGTCGGCAGCCTGCACCACCCCGATCGGCCTTCGGTTCGAGGTTGGGGTCGCGGCATATTCGCCGCCATCCTTTGTGGCTTGGTCTGTGCTTGCCAGATTGTTGGCGCTCTTTCCTTCCGGCCTATAATCCTTGCTTCTTGCCCAATTCCACAGGATCGAAAGACACAAGATGATCAGCCCGCCACGAAGTGCGGCGCTAACAAAGCCCAGCCCATAAGACCGATCTATCTCCCTCCAAACAGTATAGACAACCAACGCCAAAGCACAGCCAACCGCAAAAATTACCCATCTGGATATTTTCTTAACTGGTTTGGTGCGCGAAAGTTTGTCTTTCTCGGCAGCAGCTTGCGCGACGGCTGGCTTATCTGCTAATCCATAGGTATTCTTGACGCGCTTTGACATGCTCAGATACGCGGTCCATATGGCGGCAGACATTAACGACGCAACAAGTAGCCGCAGTACATCATACGATATCGCTGCGTCGCCGTAAGGCAAGATCGTCACCGGCAGAATCATTTCAGCGACGATCACGTAAACAGGTGCATTAATCCACAAAATCAGCTTCGCTTTGAAAACAGCATCTGGAGTTCGCTTTGTAGCCAGAACAAGGCCGCCATAGAGGCTGAGCGCACAGTACAATAGAGAAGCGACCCAATAGGCCGTCTTGAACGACGCCCACAACGCAACTTGTGCTAACCCAGGATATGCGCGCTCACTAGTATCGATTTCGCGAGATATGCTGCCAATGACCGACAACGGCCCTAATATCACCATCCCGGCAATCAAGAAAGCCAACCAGCCGCCTACACCATACGGCCCGTCATCCTTTTCGGTCATTGAAGTTCCCAATCCCAATGCTCTGTCAGATCTGGCTGCTGCCCAAGTGCTCAAATGCACCGCTGGCTGTGAATCGGCGGGGCCAGCCCGCATGACCACCAAGCGCCTCCGCCCCTCGGCCTGAACAGCCCCGGAAGCCGGGCCACCGAACGAGAACGGATGATCTCACCGCGGCAGTCCTTCTGGGTAGCGTATAGCCCGCCATACAGGTGAGACCGTGTTGTACGCCCCCAGACCCGCCGCGATTGACGGATCATTGGTGATGAGCTTGACCCCGTTGCGGTCACGGGCCACAAGCAGATTTCCTGCGCCTTGGTCACTGCCGCCCACGATGAGCAACCCACGGAAAGTGCTCACCCGGAATTTTTCGCGCGCCTCCTCGGTGCGGAGACGCTTAGAGCAGTTGGCGCTTTCGAACTTGTAGCCTTCATCGAACAGTCCCAAACATAGGGAGAACCATACAGCATCGGCCTCGTCCTGATCCTCTTGTGATCTGACCCCAAGCACCTTGTTGTCCAGGTAGAGCGAGGCGGCCTCTTCGAAAGCTTTGGTTATCCTAGATCGGTTTCCAGATGTACGCGCAAGGATTCTTCCTTGGTAATACCACGCAGCGCCGCTTTCTGGGATTTGCCCTAGCCAGCCTTTGACGAGCGACTTGAGTTCAGCCCAATTATTATTCGACAATAGGGCACGCGCGGAATCCGTGTAGGTCTGATTCCGCGCAAGAAACTCTGCCTTTTCAAGTCTCTCCAGCCAACCTGGATGACTAGCAAGGTAACGAGGCCCGCTCGAAGCGGAGATCTTGCTAATTTTCGCCGCGAATCGCTTGAAACCATCGGCGTTGAACTTGGCCAATGTAACAGCCAACGAAAAGCCTTTGTCGTCGGCTTCTCGTTCTAAGGCGCGCGAGTACCTCATGATCTCGATATTTTCCCAAGCGGAAGCGAACTGCCGCGCGCTGTCGGCGTTGCCAGATTGCCGATAGCGCTCCCGTGCTATGGCTTGGGCCCAACGTGCCAGAGTCGATTGGGCAGTTGTATCGAGGCTAAAATGATCGAGCAATAGGTGTGAAAACTCGTGGCCCATAACCGCAGCGATCTCATCGATGTTCGCGTCGAGCAACTCTAACATCGGAAGGAAGAAGACAATAAGCCCTTCCTGGGGACCACCTTCGGCTATGGCATTGAGCTTACCGTCTTCGCATACAACCAAGGCTGGGCGAATCCCTGCTACGGATGAAATGCGTGCGTAGACGTTACGCAGCGGCTCGACATGGCGAACGACGCCAGGGTTTCGAAGTTCACGGAGGTTAACGAGTTGGGGGTCCAGTTCTGGGAGCCTCATCCCTTCGATCTGCGCGCAAGCTCCGAACGCTATCGACGCCTGCAGCACGGCCGCCAGCATGATCGCAATGAGCCTGACTCGGTCAAGCATACGAGCACACGCACTCACCAAGCGCATACACCACCCCCTCCACGACGCGTGGCACTGAAGCAACGCCGTGACGTGAATTGACCGCAGAGGCCATCGTCGCGTCTGACGAGTCGGTGGTCATCACTTTGAGCCACCAGCCCCCATCAATGCACCTTCGGCACCATCTCCCGCAGCCTTCGCCACACCGCCGCAACGATCACCATCGACGCATCATCCGCATCTGCCTCGCCAGTCGATTCCAGCAGCGCCCGGTTCCCCTTCCACAGCCCCAGGTTGTTCCGAATCCACGCTCCCAAGCCGAAGTGTAGCCCGATCAGCTCGGACTCGGCCATCGCCGCGATCGCCGCCTTGACCTCGTCCGACAGCGACGCGATCACCACACGGACCGCCTCGTCGATCGTCGCCGGCCACCGCTTCGGCTCCATCAGCGTTCGCCCTTCCGCCACTCCCACGGCGGTACCGGATGACCATCTGCCCACAGCCCTGCCCTCTTCGCCCTCGCCTCGTGCGCGGCGAACTCGTACCGGCCGGCGTCCTCCGGCGACTGCTCTTTGGCGTACTTCTCGTACCACCAGGCGAGCCCGACTGAGAGCTGCGCGAGGCCTGCGTCGAGGGTCTTGGGGCATTGACTGGCCCGGCAGCTCGAGGTCGCGACCATCACCTTGCCGACGATGCGCTGGTATCGGTCCTGCTTGTGCCAGTGTACGTCGACTTCCTTCCCGAAGACCATCGCCGAGAGAGACTCCTTCGAGCGCTGCCCGAAGGGTTGCGCCTTCTCGGGGGCGTCGATGCCGGCGACGCGGATCTTGTGTTGCTCGTGGTGTGCGTCCAGGACGGTGATGGTGTCGCCGTCGGCGACCGAGACGACGGTGCCGGTTAGGGTTGTGGCGTGGGTGGAGAGGGAGAGGAGGAGCAGGAGGGGAAAGAACAGACGTTGCCGGTACATTTGCTTGACATTTGAAGTCCACATTGGTGAATTTACCGCAAAGCAGTCATGAGAGCGATCTGGGTGTAATGCCAATCGAGATTTCTTCGCCTTGCAAGCGATTGATTCAGAAGTAGGTTTTGTTGAGCCCGTCAGACATGTTCCAGGGCGTACTGTTGTCGGAGGTCGATCAATTCAGCTTCTCCTCGATCCACTCCCAACGCTTGCTCTTGACCATGACGAAGTGGCAGCGCCCTGCCGACAGGTTCGCCCACAGACCGCCGATCAGTCTGTCATCCTCCGCGTCAGTCCAACGGTCCGCGCCCTTGTACTCGACGGCCAGGATCGGGCCGGGTTGGTCGGCGCTGCTCGGCAGCTGACACAGAAAGTCCGGATAGAAGCGCCCATCGGCCTTCTGCAGGAAGAACGAACTGCCTTCGCGCCGAACGAGGTTGCGCACCCAGAACGGGATGCGGCCCTGCTGCGCCTGAATGTCCAGCCAGCAGGCGCACTCGAACTCCTCCTTGCTGTCGAAGTCGCCGATGCGGCCGTAGAAGTGCTTGCGGAAGTCGAAGTGCCCGAACCGGCCGTCGTAGTCACGGCTGGGCGCGTAGGCCTGCGCATGGAACTCGAAGGCGTACTGATCCGTCACCGCGACGCGCGATGCCGCGTCGTCGCCGAACAGCGCCTGCTGGAACGCCTTGCCCACCGCCTGCCTGCGCAGATCACGAATGCGTGCTTCCAACAGGTTGCGCAGCATGAACTTCTGCAGATTGGCATGGGCCAGCGTGAAGCCCTCACGGCGCAACAGTTCGGTCAGCCACTTGGCCACGAAGGCTTGCTTGCTCGCGTGTGTGAGTGAAGGCTCCGGCAGGTTCCGGCACAGCCACGTCGCGAGACGTACCTCGTCCCAGTGCTCGGGCTGATAGACGAGCCCCAGGTCACGCTGCAAATCGGGCAGGAAGCGCGAGATGACCTTGCCGCTCTCGCCATCGACATCGATCTCGCCGCCTTCGGACACCTTGAGTCCCGCGCCCAGAGCAATGATGTCGTCGCCAGTCGGCGCGGCGCCGCACGTCGACAATTCCCACGGATAGTCGAGCACTTCCGGATCGTCAAACAGTTGCAGCTCACCCTGCACGCGCAAGGCCAGCTGCGGCACGCGGAAACGCTCCCCCAACTCGGCCGGCGTCTGGAAGAACTCGATGGCCGTAGTACGGCTGACCTCGGCCGCCTCGACGATGGCCACCGCCGCCGATTCGCTGGTGACCGAGGCCTTGAGCACCTCGGCCTCGTCCTCGGTCAGTGGCGTGGTGATGGTCAGCGTGTTGAGCTTGCCGTCCCAGCTCACCTTGTCGCGTACCGGCTTGGGCACGCTCTTGAGGTCGGGCTTCTCAGTCAACGTGATCGCCACCGGCCGAACCACGACGCGCCCGGCGTGGCCTTCCAAGTCCAGGCGCGCCTGCTCTGCCTTGGCGGCGGTGACGAACTCGCTCACCTCGCGCCGTTCGAAGCCCGCGCCCGCCACCAGACGGTCTCGCAGCGCGCCTGCGGTCTCGGCAAAGTTGCGCGACACCACGAAGGCATAGGACTGATTCAGGGCCTTGGCCTGCCGATGGCTAGCGCCGGGTTGACGCAACACGCGCCCGAGCAATTGCTCGACCGCCGTGGCCGATGACAGCGAGGCCATGCTCACCAGGATGTAGGCGAACGGGCAGTCCCAGCCCTCGGCCAGCGCTTTCTGGGTGATGACGAACTTCACTGGGCATGCCGGGTCGGCAATGCCCAGCGTGTAGTCGGCGTCGATTCTCTCCAGCCCCTTCTCCTCGCCGGTGGCTACGACGATCTCGCTGTCTGGAATGCCGTGGTTGGTAATCAGCTCGTTCTTCACGCGCTCGAAGTCCAGCGTCTCCACCCCAGCGCGGCGCGGCTCCGATTGAATCAACACCAGCGGCCGCAGGTATGGGCTGCCCCCTCGGCGTTCCTCATCAGCCAGCTTGTGGAGGGCGTCGCGCCGGCCGATGGCGTCGGCCAGACACTGTTGCCAGTTCGGCTCGGTTTCCAGCACCACGGGAAGCTTGATCATTTCCTCCGCCTTCAATTCGGCAGCGGAGACGCTGTGCAGCACGTTGCTGGGCGTACGTTCCAGGTCTGGCGTGGCGGTCAGTTCCATCACGCCGCTGGGGCGGAAGCGCGCCAGCATGTCAAAGGCCAGTTCGGTTCGGCTGTTGTGCGCCTCGTCCACTACCACCAAGGGCCGACGCAGACGCAGCACGTTGGCCAGCGAGCACGGCGTCGTGCGTTCTGCACCTTCGCCTTCGCTCAACAAGCCGTCGCGCTGGGTAGGCGAGAGGTTGTCGAAGTGGTGCATCAGCGCGCCGCTGCTCTGATACACCTTGCGGGACTCCTCGTCCTCCACCTGAAACGCCTGCCGGGTGGCGACGATGATCGTGGTCGAGGTGTCCAGTGTCGCGCGGGTCACGCTCTTAGCCTCGTCAAGGTCCATCACCGTGATAGGCCCGGCCTCTCGCAGCGCCGTGTGGTAGGGATGCAGGCGGTCGCGCAGGGCGCGCAAGGTCTGCTCGCGGATGGGCTTGCTCGGCACCAGCCACAGGATCACGCTGTGCTCGCAGCGCAGAAGGTGCGTGTTGACCAGCGCCACGCTCTTGCCCGCCAGCCAGGTCTTGCCGCCGCCGGTGGGCACGCGCAGGCAGAAGTACGGCATGTCGGGCGGAAAGCCCGACAGCGGGTTGTATGCATTGCCACGGCCCCACAGGCGCTCCGTGGTGGCGGTGAAGGCGATCGAGGGCGACGGCAGCTCGTGGCAGGCCTTGAAATAGGCCTCGACGCTGTCGAGTACCTGCTGCTGGTAGGTCTTGGGTGCGAAAGTGCTCATGACTTACACCTCCAGCGCGTAAGGGGTTTGCTTGAAGGTGATGCCCTCGCGTGCAGCGCGGCCACCCATGCGGTTGGCAGCGGCGTAGATCACTTTGGGGCCGGCGAACTTCGGCAGCACATCGAATACCGGGCCCGTGAGCACGTTGCCGCCAGCGACCGAGCGGTCTTTGAGAATGCCGTTGTAGAGCAGGTAGATCCCGCGGCCGTCGTGCACCCCTAACAGCGGCGAGTCAGCCTCTCCCGTGTAGCCGGTGCCGGTCTCGGCGAACCAGACGAACTCGGCCAATTGGGCGAAGCTCACGTCGCTGCGGATCTGGCCATCGGCGTCGAACAACGGTTCGGCGGATAGGCGGCAGAACTGGAAGCCGCTGCCGAGGCCTTCGACGGCGGTGCCCTTCGCGTTGGTGTAGCCAGAAATGGCTCGCTTGGCGCGGCCTGCGGTGATGGATGCCGCTACCTCGGGAAGCATTTCGACCTGTATGAACCGGCGATTACCGCCATCTTCAACGTTCTGTTTAAGCACGGCGTGGCCGGTCGTGCCAGAGCCGGCAAAACTGTCGAGGACGATGGAGTCCTTGTCCGTGGCGATTTGCAGGATGCGCTGGATAAGACGGGTGGGTTTCGGCGTGATGAAAACGTCGTCAGAGGTGTCGAAGTCAACCAATTCAATAAGCTCTTTTTTTGCTTCCTGAGTGTGCCCGACATCTCTGTAGAACCACATCGTCTGCGGCACCACACCATCTTTCACATCAGACAGAAAGCGCTTGAGCTGGGGGATGGAGTCGCCCTTCTTACCCCACCAAATGCGGTTGTCTCGATCCAGTTCTTGGAAACGTGCCTTTGAAACAGTCCAGTAGCGCCCCTTGGGTGGAGCTTCAATAACGCGGCCAGAAGGGCTTGTGACCCAGTATGTGCCATCGCCGTAATAGTTGCGTGCCGATAAATCACTGGTTTTCCATATGCCTCTTGGATCTTTATCGGGGTTTTTGTAGGCCGCATTCTGCTCGCCAGTCCGCCCAAGCAAGTTGGGTCTCCAACTGTCGGCCTTGGCGGCATAGATAACGATGTAGTCGTGATCCTCAGACAGATGGCGTGCAGAGTTTTTGGGGGAATAAACCTTCTGCCACAGCACAGTGGCGACAAAATTCTTCGCCCCGAAAATCTCATCCATCAGCAAGCGCAGCGTCGCCACCTCGTTGTCGTCGATGGAAACAAAAATCGCGCCATCCTGGCGCAGAAACTGTTTCAGCAGCACCAGGCGCGGGTACATCATGCACAGCCAGCGGTCGTGTCGGTCCAGAGTTTCGCCTTCCTTGCCCACCACCTCTCCGAGCCACTTGCGAATGTCCGGACTGCTAACGTTGTCGTTGTAGACCCAGCCCTCGTTACCGGTGTTGTAGGGCGGGTCGATATAGATGCATTTCACCTGCCCGGCGTAGCGGGGCAGGAGCGCCCTGAGCGCGTGGAGGTTGTCGCCCTGCACAATTAGGTTGCCGCCCTCACTGTCGCCGCAGGAAAGCTGTGGAACCGGCTCCAGCAAGCGGAACGGCACTTCCTTGTGGTGTTTGACGACGGCTTCCTTGCCGATCCAGTTCAGTGTTGGCATTCAGCTCATTTCCTCAAGCGTGGTGCGATGGCGTCTGGCCATCGCTGTGTTGTTCTTCATGCGCGCCGCCACCCACCATCACCACTTCACATGATCCTTCACCCACAGCGCCGCCCCAACGAGCGCGGCCGCGATCGGGATCAGGATCTTCGCCGCCGACACCATCATCTTGCTCCCCCGCCACAGCAGAATGAGCTCCTCGATCGCCGCTTTCGTCTCCCGCTCCTCGGCCACGTGCGCGACGACCGTATCGTGCGTCGCCCGCGACACCGCCTCGATCGTGTCGAGACGACCGTGCAGCACCTCGGCCTCGGCCCGCCACGACAGCCGCCGCTCGCCATCACCATCGTACTGCCGCTGATCGTCGGTCATTGTATCCGCTCCGCTTGCCTGTTGAACCCGCGCATGACCGCCGCCATGCGCTCGTTGACCTCGCGAGCCCTGCTGGCCGCATCGGGCTCGCCCCGGCTCACAATGCCGCGACGAATCCCGCGCAGCTCGCGCACCTGACGCTCGGCGGCATTCCCGAGTGCTGCGAGCTCAACCGCATGCGGATGCTCCTGCAGGTAGGCCGCGATGCCGCCGCCGTCTTTCAGCCGCCCCTTGATCTCGCTCTCCGCGGCGTTCGCCTGCCGGATTCGCTCATAGAACGCTTCGCTTTGCCCGGACGTGCCGCCGGTGCTCCCGTAGAGCCGGCCGACCAGCGGGATCTTGTACGGCGGCAGTTCCTCGCCGGAGAATGGCGCCGCGACCGTGGCCGCCACCTTCCCGGCCTCGCGGCCAATTCCTCCGGTCAGTTGTCCGATCACGTAGTCGATCTGGTCCGGCGTCGGTGACCAGCCGCCGGGAACGTACTGCGTGCCGCCGGTGATGGCGTTGATCGCCTCGGCAAAGCCCTTCGCCCAAGGGGTCGCGGAGTCCTTCGTGCGCTTGAATCCTGGCTCCGGGTTGAGCGTGCTGAAGTTCTCGACGTAGATCGGCTTGCCGGTCCAGTCCTTGTTCTGCAGCAGCGCCACCACAGGGTCGAGCACCGTCGGCGCAACGATCTGAGCTGCCGGCGCCGAGCCGCCAAGGGGGTTGAACGCATCCGCCAGAACGGTGGCGAGGCTCGCCATCTGCCTGCCGGCCGTCTTGTTCTTGTAGACCGCCATCTCGACGGCCAAGCGCCCGATGTTCGGCAGGAAGTGAAAGCCGAGCGGCATCGGGATGGCGATGTAGTCCTGCTTCCCGACCGGGATGATGATCGCCCGCTCCTTGATGTACTCCGGGATCTTCGCCCACTCGTCGTCATCCTCGTCGCCCATCATGGCGATGCCGAGCATCGCGCTCAGGGCTCCCAGCGCGACGCCGCCCGCCATGATCTTCCGTCCGGCCGGGCCGGCCAGCGTCTGCGCCATGCGCGTCGTGCCTTGAATCGATGCATTCAGGAAGGCGTAGAGGGCGCCCAGCTCGCGCGTCTGCCGGCCTTTGCGGTTGAAGTTCACGGTCAGGTTCTTGGCGAGACTCGCCGCCCGCTCGCGGCTCAGCCCTTGATCGAGCGCTGCCTTGTAGGCCGCCAGGCGCGTCGCGTTCTCCATCGCTTCGTTGTAGTCGGAAAGCCAGTCAAGCACAGCGTAAGCGGCCTTGCTGGTTTGGCCGCGGTCCAGAGCCTTCAGCTCATCCAGAAGCTTCTTGGCGCGATCCTCTGCGTGCAGGTACAGGTCGCGGTAGCCGGTCGTGCCGCCGGCAGCGTTGAACTCTTCGAAGAGCGCGGCCCAAGTGCCGGTTGTCGGCATGCGCCCCTTGTTCTTCAGCACGCCGCCCAGAATGCTCAACTGATCCTTGAAAATCTGCCCCTGCTTGCCGGCGAGTTCCGTCGTGCTCAGGTTCAGCGCCGCGCCCTGGATGTCGCGCATCAGGTTGATGATGCCGAAGATCGGGTTGTACTGCGTGTTCACAGCCGCGAACCAGCGCGTCACCCGCCCAACGATCGGGATGATGTAGTGCAGGTCATCGACATCGAGGTTCTTCAGAGCCTGCGCCATCCGCAGCGCCTGCGGGTTGTGCTCGTTCATCGTGATCGCCACGTCCTTGCCGGCAATGCGCAACGTCACGACGTTCGGCAGGGTCTTATAGAGCGGATCCGGGTAGGTATGCACGAACCCGGTCGCCTCGTCGATGCTCCTCTTCATCGGCACGGCGCCGACCTTCCAGACGTCCGGCAGCGGGTTCTGGCGAGCCATCAGGTACAGCTTGAGCATCACGCGGTTCTTCTCGCCGCGCGTCAGCGCCGCCTCGCGCTGCATGGCGATGTGCCCGAGGATGTGCGTCACCTTCTGGTTGCTGCCGGTGCGCCGTTTCGCTGCCTCGCCCTTCACGCTGAAGCCCTGCCCGACCGGATGGTTGGCGCTGTCCGGATGCGCCTCGTCCCGGTGCAGGGGCACGTAGAACTGGTACGTCCGGCGCCAGGTTTCGAGGCTTTCTTTGCTCATCAGCCCGTAGTCCTCGAGGAGCTGCAGCGTGCCGGCGTTGATGTCATCCATCCGGGCGGCGAGCGCATCGAGGTCCGCGCGCCGCTGCGGCGACAGCCCGGCCATGATCGCCGCCGCGGCCTGGTCCGTCATGCCGGAGAGCGAGCGGCGTTCCTGCTCGGTGCCGTTGAAGGCCTGCGCGCCATTCCACTTCACCAGCTCCCCGCGCGCGTCGTTCAGCGCCTGTTCGACCGCCTTCGTCGCCATCCCGCGGGCCTGTGCGGTCTGAAGGTTCCGCTCGAGGCCGCGCACAACCGCCGCTGCATTTTTCCGGCCGGCGTCGATCTCCGCCTGGTTCGGATTGCGCTTCGCCATCTCGGCGTTCGCCTCCGGGGCATGGCGGGCATGCAGGAAGCTTTCCAACTCATCCATGCCGACGCCGCGGGCCTTCATGTCGGCCAGCAGCGGCCGCAGTTCGGCCTTCAGGAAGTCCTCCGTCCGGTGCGCCAGGCGCTTGTGATACAGCTCTTCGCCGAGGTAGGCATCGTTCAGGTCGCTGATCGTCCCGCCGATCTCCCGGATGTGGTCCCGCGTGCGGCGCAGGTCGATGAACTTGTCCTGGAACTCGTAGATCAGCTTGTCGATCCGGCCCGGCGTCAGGAGCGCGGCGGCCCTGGCCTTGGCGGCTTGCCAGAGGTTTCCGGAAGACGCCGGCGGCGTGACTGCGGGCTGAGTGCCGGCGATGTTGAAGCGGATGTCTCCCCGGTTGACATCGCGCGGAGCGTCGACAACAATTGGCTTAACCCCGGCGTCGTTTCGCGCGTTGAGAAGGACGGAAGGAAGCAATTCCTTGGCATTCTTCGCGCCGGGTACCTTCCCAGTCGCCACATCCCTCAACGCCACGTTCTCCCGCATCAACTGCGCCCCGACCGTCAGCGCACGATCGAGCGCCGTTTCCGACGGCTGCGTCCTGATGCCGACGATCCGCGCGACGATCCGCACGAACCACTGCCAGGCGCTCTTCAGCGTCGATCCTGCCGGCGCCGGGAGGCCCCTCAGCGCTTCCTGAAACCGCGGATTGCTGAATGCCTCGGCGACGAACTCATCAACGTCCGTCATCCCGTACTGCCCGTCGAGCCTGCCGGACTTCTGGACATGCCGGAACAGTGCCCGCATGCGGACAGCGGCCGGCCCGCCGGCGGCGATCGCCTTCAGGGTTGCAGCGTGCACCAGCTCGTGCAGGACGTGGCGCTCCGCCTCGTGCGGCGTGAACAGCGCCACGGTATCGGTCGTCGGGTTGTACGCCGCGGCATAGCGCTGCGCGTAGGAGCGGTTGCCGAACCGCCAGCCGCCGGTGTCGTCGAGCGCCACCGTCGAGGAAACGCCAACCCTGCGCAGCGCCGCTGCCAGCACGCGATTGAACGGGCTCCGGCTGGACTTGGTGATGAACGACAGAATCTCGCCTGCAGGCTTTCCATCCTGCGCCAGGTCAAAGATGGCGCGGTCGGATGGGGAGGCGGCAACGACGGTGGACGCTGCCGAAAACACGACTTTCGAGCCAATCCCTCGCGACGGCATTGAGCCAGCTTTGGACATGCTGGTGATAGCTGACGACGGCTCGGTGGTGCTGTACCCGATAACGTCGTGCGTGCTGACCTCAATGTTCCCAAGCGCATTGACGAGGTTCGCGATCTGGTCTGGCTGAATTTCTCCGTTCGGGTTCGCGACAATCGCAGACACAGCGTTGGCCTGGCTCGCCGACCGGAACAGCCGCATCAGGCGGCCGTCGCGTCGCAGCGATCCCATTTCGTCGCCGCGGAACGGGGCAAACGCCACGATTCCGTTCTGCGCGTCCAAGAAGACGATCCCGGGGGTTTCGCCGGCAATCTTCGCGACGAGATCCTTGGCTGATTCCGGCCCGTCGATCCTATCGACGTCTTCGCGTCGGTCGGTCAGCTCTCTTTCGACCATCGGGATGCGCAACAAACCCTTCCTCGATTGCCTTGCTTGCCCCGCGCCGACGATTGTGTGGTCGTACTTCACGACACCGGCGCGAGCCCCAACGACAGCAAAGAGCCCGTGGTAATTGACCCCTGTGCCTTCAAGTATGGTCGCAAACTCCCGGTCGAGATTGCGATCTGCGTTCGACAGCACGGCCAGGCCCGACGGATGATTGTGTGCGGTCCACAGATTCTTCGCCCCATCAATCCTCGACAACTCGGCGACTACTGTGGCTGGCGAGACGGACGTTTGCGTTGTCCCGCCCTTGAACCCACCGATGATCGCCAGAGGCTTGCCGTCCTTGTCGGTGACGATGGCGTCGTAGTGCTCGACCGCCCAGCGCGGCAGGTACGCGAATGCCTTTGCCGCGTCTTCCGTTGTGCGAATGCGCTCGACCGGAAGCTCGCGCTCTCCTACGGTGACGAGTTGCGTCGAGACGTGGTAGAGCCCTGGCGCGTCCTGCGCTTGACGGACGGCGAGTACGCGGGCAGCGGGTCCGGGCGCAGGACGTACAACCCTTGCGGGGGCGGCCCTTTCCCCAGGTAGATTCGTTCTTGCCGCAGCGGGTAGCGCATGATCGGTGCCTGAAAAGAGGTCTGGCGTGGCTCCGCGGAAGAGATCGCCCGTGATGCCGTCCGGTTCATTGACATTGTAGACCGCGCGCTCCTGCTCTGCGACGTTCGCGGGGCGGACGACATGCTCCATGCGGATGAAGAACCCGCCGTCCTTCGGCCATGAGTAGGGGTCAACAGACCTGGCCTCGTCCCTCGTCAATTTCCTGGAGACGACCCCGAAGATGGTCTTTCTAGTCTTCGCGGTGACATGCGGAACGCGGGGGGCGTCCGTCAGGAGCTTCCATGGTCCGCCGGCCTTCTCCGGCTTCTGCAGTTGCTCGATGGTTGCGGGCGACCCATCCGGCTGCACGAGGCCGACGTCGTCCGCCTTGCCGGCGGTGGCTGCCTTGGCGGCGCTGCGCTCCTGCCCCTGCTTTTTCTCCTGCTCCTTGTGTGCCGGCAAGGACCGGCCGACAACCTCCATGTTTTCCAGGCGGTCGAACAGTTCCTTCACGGTTGCTGCTTCGATCTCGCGCGTGGGCTGCGTCTCGACAGCCCGAGAGGCGCGCACGCCCTCGATCTTGTCGATGATCACCACGCGGGTCTTGACGCCGGTACCGGCGCGCTCGAACGTCACCCCGGGAAGTCCGATGGACACCCGCAGGTACGCATCCGGAGCGCTCTTGACCGTGGTCGTGCGCGCCCCTGTCGGCTGCACGGCCCTGATCTGATCCGCGCGGTATCCGGTCGCCCAGGCCTCTCCCTCGCGCTTCACGAACAGCTTGCCTTCCCGGAAGCCGGTCACCTTGCCGGTGATCGTTCCGGTGCCCATGACGCCGCCGGCAATGCCAGCCATTCCGCTCACCTCGACGGTGGCCGTGTCGCCCAGGAACACCGCGCCGAATGCGCCCACGTCGTTCGCAACGGGCTTCGCCCTGACCTGCTTGTCTCCGTACAGCCAGTCGTCAAACCGCTTGTTGGCAGCCGGTCCCTCGGGGATCAGGGCGACCAGGCGCCCGCCGTCCGCGAGGTGCCGGAAAGCCTTGTCGAGGTGTTCGATCGCCGTCTTCCCGCCGGCGCCGAACGGCGGATTCATCACGATCGCGTCGTACTTGTTGATCGTGTCGTGATCCTCGAAGCGCTCGTTGACGAGCTTGGCGTCGGTCGCCAGCGTCAGGCGCGAAGCGAGTTCAAGCGACGGCTCGATGACCGTCCGATCGTTCTTTTCCGGGAACCAGCGCGCGATTGCGCCGTGGCCTGCAGATGGCTCCAGGACACGCTCGCCCGGCAGGATGCCGGCCCACTCGACCATCTTGAGCCCCAGCGGCTCGGGCGTGGCGTAGTAGTCCACGCCCTCGGCGGCCTTGGTCCTGGACGTCCGCTTCTGCTGCGCGAAGTAGAGCGATCGAGCGCGGTCCCACTCGGTGATCGCGCCGACCAGATCGCGATCACCGGTCTTCCCGCCCTTGCCGTCCGCTGCACCTGGCTCGTAATCCGGGTCGCTGTTCTCGAACGCCTGGATGAACGCCTCGCGAAGCCCGCGCGCCTGCTCGCCCATCGCCAGGTTCTCCGCCGTCCCGGCGCGGCGGGCGATCTTCGACCCGAAGGCATAACGCTCCCAGTTCGTACCCGTGTTGAAATACTGGAAGTTGGCGTCCGACTTCTGGCCGACCCGGTAGATGCGCCCCTCTTCCTGAATGGCCTCGATCGGCGCCACCGGCAGACCCAGGTTGATCAGAACCCGCGCGTGCTTGCCTGTCGTGTCATGACCCGACCATCCGGCGTTGGCCGCTTTCTGCACCAACAAAAGGTTCGCTTCTGGCTTGGCATCGTCGTTGAAGTCGCGAATCGACTGGACGCGCGTCTTCTTGTACTGACTCATGCCGTTGTAGACGCCGGCGCCCGGGAAGGCCTCGAGCAGCGTCGTCAGCGGCGACCCGTACTGGCTGAAGTCGATCGCCTGCAGCTCCGGGCGAGCGGCCATGAACTCCCGGATCAGTTGCGAGCGCGGAACCTTCTCGGTCTTGATCTGGCCGTATGCGGCCTTCCCCTGCCCACGAACCGGAACATCGACACCATCCTTGTCGACCGCGTAACCGGGCATCCTCTCGACGGCCTCGGCTCGCTGCAGTTGCTCGCTCAGGTTGAAGACGTTGATCCCGCCGCCACTGTTGAAGTCGTAGAACACGACGACCTTGCGCCCAAGGGCGTGATGCTTCTTGATGTACGGGATGGCCGCGCGCGCCTTGATGGCCTCCAGCAGGCGTGAGCGCGTCAGGTAGTCGAACTGCTCGTTGATGGCGTGATACAGGCTCCAGTACCGCCCGTTGTCCGTCTCGCGCAGCCACCGCAGGCCGTCGTCGATGGTCTGGCCGACACCGCCCTGGATGAGGATGAATTTCCGCTCGTAGTCGTGATCGACGTCGAGCATGCGCGCGGACAGCACCCCCTCCTTGCGCAGCCAGGTGTTGAACTGACGCTGCATCAGGTCGCTGTCCACTTCGGCCGGCGGTTGGGTCAACTTGCCGTTGCGCATGCGCCAGCCGAAATGCTGCATCATGAACTTCTGGTATCCGCTCGGCTCGTTGTAGCCGCGCCCGCTGACCTGCGGGAACTCGTACAGGTACCCTTCGCCCCACTGGATGCTTGGCTCGTAGGCAAACGGGGTCGCCGACAGGAAGATTGCGCGAGTGCGCTTCTCGCCCTGTCGCGCCATGACGTCGCTCTCGACGGCCTCGAGAGCCGCCTCCCACTTGGCCCGGTCTGCCGCCAGTTTCCTCTCGAGACCGTCTGCCTCGGCCCGGTACGCCGCGTACATCTGGTCCATGATGTCCGGGTTGTTCATCATGCGGTAGAGGGACGTCAGCTGGTCCGACGTGGCCCTGATGCGGTCTACCAGTTCCCGGTTCTGCATCTCGGCGCGCTGCAGCACGCCGTCTGGGTGAAGACTCACCGCACGCAGAGCGTCCAGCGCCTTCGTTGGCTCGGCGTCCTTGCCGAGCATGAGCAGGTGCGCTTCGTCGATCGCCACAAAGTCGTAGTCGCGCTTTGCGATCTCGTCGTTCTGGCCGAAGTTGGCGTAGGTCGTGATGGCGATCCCGGATCCGGCATCCTTGGTATCGGTCAGAGGCTTGACCTGCAGGCCGAGCGCCGGCGCGCTCTTCACCCACTCGTTCATCACCGCCTCGTTCGGCACGACGACGATGCCGTTGCCCTTGCCCCGCTTGGTGAGACGCTTGATGGCTCCGAGCGCCAGGAAGGTCTTGCCGGTCCCCGTGCCGTTGGTGAACAGCACGCCGTAGCCGTCCGACGCGGCCCACCGCTGCTCGGCAAAGAGCACGTCCTCGCGCTGGCCCTCGGTGAGGAACGGCAGCGTGGCGTCGATGTTCGCCTTGTCGCCGACGATGACCTTGATGGACTCGGCGGCTTGCTGTTGCTGGAGCTTGTCCTTCGGCGGTTGCTGCGGGCTGGTTTCCTCGATCGCTTCGCGCCCCGCCTGCACGTCGCTGATGTAGCGCAGCACGTAGGGCTTCATGGCCGCGATGGTGTCTTTGTCCATCCCGAACTGATCGCGCAGCGCGGCGATCAGGGCGCGCATCATGTCGACGATGTCGGCGCCAGCCTGCCTGACGTGCGCCAGGCCCGCCTGGAAGTACGGCTTGGCCGCGGCGTAGGTGTCCTCGTCGAAAGGCAGGCCCACGCCGAGACGACCCGGCTTGGGCTTGAACAGTGCGTTCAGGCCCCTGGCGACATCGGACAGCGCCAACCCGGCATTCTTGGCGGCGCTCTTGCCGGCCTCTGGGGCCGACCGCGGGCCTACACCCCCGCCAGCAGGTCCGCCAACTGCCGCAGCGCTTTCCCCTCCAGAAGCGGCCACTCCGCCCGGGCGTACATCAGCGCTTCCTTGACGCTGGTTATCTCCGGCAGGCAGCTTCTCAACTCCTGCCGGCCGCTTCGTACCAGGTACCGGCTGATCGCCTCGTTCTCCGCCAGAAGCGGCCCCAACTCCTGATACGCCAGGGCCGCCAGGCCGTCCACCTCGGCGGTCTGCGTCAGGAACTGATACTCCGCCGCCAGGTGTTGCGCCTTCTCGTCCTCGCTCATCTGAAAGAGCGCCCTCATCGCCTCGCTGCGCATCGGCCGCTTCGCGATCTCGTTGAGAATTTCCGACGGAACCCGGTTCATTGCCTTCTTCCTCTGGCTTGGGAAACGCCGCCTCGAGCTCATTGTCGAACAAGGCGCCGAGGTCGTCACTTGCGGCGTTGGCCTCGGGCGGCAATTCACCAGTTTTGCTGGTAGGTTCGCGCGAAGGCGCTGCGGCAGCCGGCGGCCCAGCGAACATGTCGCCCTGCCCGGACAGGTTCGCCATCGCATCTCCGCCCAGCTCGAACGACTCGGCGGCCGTTTCGGACCGACGTTTGATCTCCGCGCGGTCTTCCGCGTCCTTTCGGGCCTTCTCGGCGTCCTGCCTGGCCTTGGCTTCCTTGTCGGCTGCAGCCTTCGCCTCAGCCTCGGCGGCGGCGACCTCTGCCGGCGTCTGGCCGCGCAGCGTCAGATCGGGCCGGTCTGCCGGCGGCGTCTCCTGCTTTGCCGCCGGGGCTGGCTTTGGTTTCGCTTCCGCCGCTGGGGCGGACGGCGGAACGATTACGGCGTCTTGGTCGCCTTTGGACTTGGCGCCGCCTGCGCCGCCGCTTGAAGCAGGCGAATCCCCGCCGCCAGCGCCTCGCTGTCGTTGCGCCTTTGGCCGTCCTCCACCAGCACCTGCCCCAGGAGTCGCCGCGGCAGGCTGCTGTTCTCTTCCCTTTCCTTCTTCATCTGGAGCTTCTTTCTTGGTAACAGCTTGCAGCAGCTTTTCGGCTTCCGCCTTTTCGCCGAACATGTCGGCGCCCGGCGAGGTTGCCATCGCCAGCTCGAGATAGCGCTCCAAGTTGCCGGTCAATGTTTCCTTGGCAACTGGACGCGTCAGGTAGTGGCCAGTATAGAACAAGCGCAGGGCTTCCAGGGTCAGGTCGCTGGGCGGCTCACCAGTCTCGATGTCGCGCTGGTTGGCAAGATCGTACAGGGCCACCCGGTCACGCCTCGCCTGCTGGATCAGGCGCACAGCAGCCATAAGGTGCGGCGTGATGTCCGCCTCAAGCGCGATGTGCCCGACCCTCGCCGAGTCGCGCATGTTGGCCCACGCGCCGGCAACCGCCTTGAGCGCTTCGCCGATCGCCTTGATGTCGGTGTCGATCGAGTCGAACAGCTCCGCCACCAGATCGGCGTCGCCATAGGCTGCCTGCATCAGAGCGGCCTGGATTCTCTGCCGACCCATCGGCGACAGCGTGCCGGCGTCGGTCATCATGCCGGCGATGTCCTGTCCGGACTGCTGCAGCCTGCCCACGAAGGCACGAACGAAGTCGCGGTTGTCTGCAGCAGCAACGTCACCGGGACGGAACAGCTCGAGCACGGACGAGTCGAGGAGCGGGGCATCCTGGCGGGCCAGCTCGGCCGGAGACATCCCGAGACCCTGCGCCTGGCTCTTGGCCGCCATGCCCGCCGTGTTCGCGGTGTCGGAGTAGACGCGGACCAGGATCGGGTTCGGAGTAGCCTGCAGCGCGCCGGGAGAAATCCCGACGTTCGCCAGATCCTTCGCAAGCTCCGTCTGGTACGTGCCGGCACTCCCGAGCTCGTAGGCGGCGCGCAGGCCGGCCGTTCTGCCGTTGTTCAGCGCCTTGATGGTGCCAGTCTGGCCGGCGGCGAACGCGGGATTCACCCGGCCATCGGCGAAGTTCGACGGCTCGACCTGGCTCGCGTCCACCACGGCATAGCGGAACGGCACGCGCTGCCCGTCGGACATCACCGCGACGTCGCCATTCCCGAAGCTCGTCGCCGGTATGCGCGAGAGATCGTCACCCACAGCGAACACCATTGGAGCGCCGGAATCAGGCGTGCGGCTCGGTCCGAGACGCATGTAGTCCGGGTTGCGCGCGATCTCGCTCATCTGGATGACCGATGCCGCCCGGGAGCGGTCCCGGTTCTGCAGGTTGACGTCCTGGCCGGTCGGCTCTGGAGCCGGTTGCGTGCCGGTATTCGGTGCCGGTATTCCGTTCGGAGTGCCGGTATTGCCTACTGTCCCGGCGGCGCCGGATACCGCAGCGGGCTGCGCTTGTCGTCCCGGCGCTGCCGGCTGGGCGATTTCGGCTTGAGGGCCACTTGGCGATGCTCCTTGCTGAGGTGGTTGGGGGACGCCCGCCGGATCTGCCTGATTGGTGGGTAGAGAGGGTGCGGCAGTGGATACCGGGGCGGTGGAGATCCCCGGCGCGGCAGGCGTGTTCGGTTGCTGCGGAGCGGTCGACGGCGACTGGTCGGCTGCCAGCTCTGCCTCGGCCGCCTGCACCACTTCACGGACAGACGCGTCGGCGCGCGCCGGGGGGACTCCTGCGTTGCTGCCGTCCGTGGTGGGGTGCGCGGCCCCATCGGCAGGCGTCGGCGCTCCCTGAGTGGTGCCAGAGGGAGTAGTGGCAGCACTGGCCTCGGCAGCCTTCTGCAACGGCCCTTTCGCAAGATGCGATCCGCCGCCGGTCACGCCGCCCATCACGCCACCGATCGCGCCACCAGACAGCGCGTCCGCGAGGACGCCTTGCGTGATCGACTGGCTGGGGTCGAGGTAGTCGCGTGTTGCGATGTTCTGGATAGCCCGTTCGCCGCCAGATTGCGGGATCTCCTGCCCTGCTTCCTTCGCAGCGTCCCGACCGATGGCGCCAAGGATTCCGCCCTTGGCTCCGGTTGTGACTCGCTGGAAAGCGCTGCCAAGCGCGCCGCCGCCCGTCAGAGCGCCGATGCCGCCAGTGGCAAGCGCGGTGCGCGCCATGATGTCCGCCGCGCCCTGTTCGGCGATCTGCTGCCGTGCGGCCTGTTCTCCGATCTGCGCTTCGAGCGCGGCGAATCCCGGCATATTCCGCAGTTCGGCCAGCGGCTTTTGCTCGATGTCCGACTTCCACTGCGCTGCATTCGAAGCCCCGGCAACAGCTCCTTCTGCGGCGCCGAAACCAATTGCTGTCGGGACGCGAGCGGCGACATTCCCCGCCAGGTTGGCGCCCCATCCGCCAACTGGCGCAGCCGTGCCAGCGGCGAGCGGAGCAAGCGCACCCCCGATGCCGCGTGCCGCCGCCATTCCGGCCGCGCTGCGCAAGCCAGCGGCAGCGATACCTCCGGGGATAGCGGCTGCGACCATCGACGGCGCAGACTGCGCAGCGCCCATTGCAAGCGCCTGGCCCCAGCGATCGCCAAGCTTCGGCAGTGCAGATCCTGGATCATCCTCGAACACCTGCGACTGCGCGGCACGCTGGCCGGCTGGCGTCATGGACTCGAGAAACGCCTTCTGCGCGGTGTCTCCAGCGAGCCGGAGATCGCCGCCGATCCGATCCGCTCCGGCTCTCTCCGCCAGGTAGCCGATACCCGAGACGAGGCCGCCAACGCCGGACGCAGCGCCCTTCAGGTAGTCGGCCGCAGACGGCTTCGCTCCTGCAGGAGACTCATCGAACTGGTCATAGACGTTTCCGCCGCCCGGTCTGTCGAATTGGTCGTATACGTTGGCCATGGTTACTGCGGCAAGTAGCCGTATCTCTGCTTGAACTGGTCTGCTGTGCCTGGGTTCGCGCGCAGGTATTCAATCGCTGCTTGCGGAGCCTGTTTCGGCTGGCTGGCGCCGACCGGCTGCCATGTGTTCGTCGCACGATCAAGCCGGTCCGTCGCGCCGGTCTTCTGGTTGATGCGCACCTGGTCACCACTCGTCGTGTCGGTGTGGATGCGGTACGGCGACTCCTCGTGCTTGCGTTCGTCGGTCGACTTCAAGACTCCGGCCGCAATCCCTTTTGCCTGCGCCTTCTTGATCTTCGCCTCGTCGCCACTCTCGATCGCGTCGGCGATCCCCGCGCGCGCCGCCCGTTGCGCGGCCGTGTCCTGCAGCTTGTCGGCCGATTCCTGTTCGCGCATGGTCTGTTCGCGGTCCTGAATGCCCAGCGAGGCACGCCGGTAGCTGTCGGTCGAGGCCAGCTCGGCGGCTGCCTGCTGCGCTCTTGCGGCGACCGCCTGCGTTTCGTTCAGTGTCCTCGCTGCATCGTTGTCCATCCCGGCCGCCCGGCCGGCCATGCCCATCAACAGGCGTGCCGCAACCCCGCCACCCGGCCCCCTGCTCTCGTCGAGCATGATCTTCTCGGCCGTCTGGCGATAGCGATTCGTGTCGGTCGGCTGCGCCGCCGGCTGGATGGCATCGAGGCCCCCGAATCTAGCCAGCGTGGCGACAGACTGAGGCGCGAGCGACTCGGCCAACGGGCTGCCGACAGGCGTCACTGCTCCGGTTCGGCTGTTGCGGATGAAGCCGGTACCAGACGGCACCGGCTCGCTCGGTTTCGGGAACTGCGGCTGCCGCGCCACCTCTGCCACCGTCGGGCCGCCAGCGGGAGTCGCGGCCGGCGAAGCGTTCACCGATCCGATAGCCGATCTGCGCCCTTCGTTCGAGTATGGAACTGGCGAAGTCGCGGGCGGTATGCCGGGCTGCGCTTCTGGCCGTCTGATCACCCCTGTCGACAAGCGCGATGGGTCGTAATTGCCAACCTGCTGCCCCGGCTGGCCATCCGTTCCTCCGATCGAGCCTGCTTGTTGCTGGGGCACGGCTCGCGGACCCGTGAGGCCGACATCCGGGCGCAGCCCCTCGCCAGCCGCAGCCTTCCGAAGCCCGGCATAGGCCGGAGCGTAGATGCTCGGCGCAGTCGGCGCCGGTTGTCCGCCGCCAATCGTCAGCGGCGCCCCGATCGCCGGCGCGTTCGCGATGGCCTGCGCCGCCTGCTGCCGGCCCTGCTGCGTGCGCAGGATCCCGCCCTCGGGAAGCCACGGGAGGATCTTCGGACGACCGTCTTCTTCTGGCAACGTGCCGTCTTTATACCCCACGCCGTCGCGCATTCCCATCTTCGGCTCCCGACCGTCGTTGGTCGCCTCGATCAACCCGCCGATGATGCCAAGTGCAGCAGCATTCGCCGCCGTCTTGGCCGGCAGGATGACCGCAGCCTCGCCGTCGCTGACGTTGATCTCGTTGCCGGCGACAGCCACCGGGATCTTGTCGCCACGCGGCCCGCCCTTGCCGGCGAACTGCACGATGCCGCCGTCAGCGTAACCGCCGCGGCGCGCCTCCTTGCGCCGATCGACCTCATCAGCGAAACGCCGCGGATTGCGCTCTTGCGGCATGTCCGTCCGGTCGTCCGGCTGCGAGACTACCTGCCCGGCAGGAACGTTTGTACGGCCACCAGACACGACATCGGTCGTCGTCGGCCTGCCGATGTTGAGGAAATCGGCGATCCCGCCAACTGCCTGACGAACACGCTCGTTTGCTTTCGCGAGCACGCCGCCATCCGCCATGCACTTCCGTCGCTTCATCCTTCGCACCCTCGTCGACACGCGTCTACCGATGGCCGCTAGCCTGCCATGATTGGCGAAATCGCTGTAGAGCTGCGCTATCCGTCTTCCTGCCGCATCATCAGTTCTAGCCTGGCGAGCGCGTTCCACGCCACATGCGCAGCGTGCAGAAGGTCACTCCCATCATCGAAATCTTCGCCCGCAGCCTCCGCCAGATAGTGCCGCAGCATGGCGTCTGTGTAGCGGCTGATGCCGTCAGGAACTTCAACCCATCCGTTGTCGGTGTACTTGCTGGCGCCATGCGTGCCGACCATCGCCACCTCGCGCAAAGCCTGCGCGAAACCTCCGAGCACAAGGCCGACACGAGGCTTTCCTGCATCTAGCTTCGCGCCAGGCTCATGGGCTCTGCGCCCTGTCGGGTCTGTCTCCGCCATCAAGAACTGCTGCCGCTGGCACTGAGCATGGTGTTGCGCGTCGCCATCGCTGCGCCGGCCATCTTTGACAGCATGTCCGCCTTCGCCACCTGCGCGTCGACGATCGCCCGGCCGCCGCCGAGCGTCACCTGCAACTCGGTGCCCTTGGCCTGGTACCAGGTTGCCAGTGCGGTGAGGTCCAGAGACACGTTCTTCTGCATCGCCTCGACCCGCATCTGCTCCTCGGCAACCGTCGCCGAGTACAGGCGCGTCGCCGCGTCATAGAGGTTCGACTTCGCCGCCAGGATGGTCTTGGCGTACTCGGCAGCCCCGTTGGGCTGGATCATGGCCGTCTTGATGAACTCGCCGAGCGCCCCGACGAACGCCGTGCGCAGCCCGATCGCCTGCTGAATGGCGAACTTGATGTTCTCGTTCGCCACGTTGAACGAGTTCACAGCGATGTCGCGCGCCACGGTCGCCATCCGGGTCACCGACTCCTGCTGCAACGAGAGCAGCGCCGCCGTCATAGCGCCTGTCGGCATGGAGAAGCCTCGGGCTGCCGTGGCGTCGATGATCGACTGCTCGGCGCGCGCCGCGTCCTGCATCTCCTTGTCGCGCGCCCGGTTCCAGATTGCGTTCTCGACGGCCACTGGGACGTACCCGCCACTCGTGATCGTGTCGATGATCCACTGGTCCGATCCGGTCCGCACTGCCCCGGCGATGTCCGGGAAGAACTCCGCCAGGTAGTCGATGATCTGCGGCTTCAGGTCGGCGTTGAAACTGCCGAACGCATGGTCGAACGCATCCTTGACGTCGACGGAGAAGTCGGTCGTCGGCATCATCGGCTTGGCGATCGCGCCGGGAATCACATCGTCCGGGATCGGCTTCGCGCCGGAATAGTCGCGGACGATCCCGCCAAGCGCCGCCGCGACGGAGGCGTTCGTTTTGTCGACCTCGGTGAGTGCCCGGTCGGCCAGATCCTTGGCTTCCTGGAAGGCGTTGTTGGCTTCCTGGATGATGTCGTCGACGGTGGTCGTCATGCTGATTCCTCTCTACAAGTCCCCGATGGCCGCCAGGATTCCGGCGACGAGCGTCTGGACCGCATCCCGTTCCGGCGGGTATGGCGCCCATTGCGTGCCGAGCATGTCGGCGACCTCTGAAGCGTGCGCAGGCGGGCTTTCGGCCAGGTAGCCGCGCAGTGTCTCGCCCTTCTCGCGCATATCGGGATACTTCAACCCCGAGAACCGCAGGACGGCATTTTTGTCGAGATGCGGAATTGGTGATGCGAACATGACCCGGAGCGGAGTCCCTGGCGGATCGGACTGGTCCGTGGACTGCATAGGCGTTATTCCGACCACGGCCAGTCTGCCGCGCGCCGCGTCCCACCGCATGCGCAGGATCCCGTAGACGTCGACGCCGTCGATCAGGTGGTCTGCCGGATCGACATCCCACTCGCGCTGCCAGTACAGGCCCAGGCTCTGCCCCGCCCGGACGGCGCCGAATAGGATGGCGTCCACTCTGGACACCGATCGGTGTGATGTCGAGATGAGCGGATGCGCCCGGAGGCTGGCCGGTGTGGACGTGGTATTGTCGAACGATGCCGCCCGGTTTTGTACCAACGGCAGAAGGCGCATGTACTCCTCGACGATCGTCGGAACGGCCCATGTGATCGAGTTGGATCGCGGCGCCGGCGTCGTGCCCGACTTGTAGAACTGCCGATACAGCGCTAGCTCCTCGTCCTGCTCGTAGGAAATCTCAGTCCCCGTCCAGGATGCCGCGATGGCGTTTTGGAAGCCCATGGCGATCGGCGCGACCCTTGTGTCGGCGTGCAGTGGGAGATGCGCCCCGGGGCGATCCTGTGGCAGAGCGGTGGCCATGTGGTTGGTCGACGGTCCCTGATACCAGTTGTCGTATGTCCTGGTCACTTGCTCGCAGTACACGGCATCGTCATCGGCTTCCGGCATAGCGGCAGCGAATACTGCGAACGACTCACGTCTTGTACCGACCTGGAAGTCGCTAATCTCCACGGCCCCGCCATAGTCATCGTATAGGCGGAAGTTGCTGGTCACGGTCCTGATTGTCGTCTCGGTCCATTGGGATAGCTGGACGCCATTCTGGACAGTAACAACCGGCAAGGTCGACGAGAGGTTGTCACTGATCATCTTGCTGAACGGCACGTCGCCAGGCTTGTAGGCGACATCCCACTTCACGGATACGGGATGCGCTCGCTTTACGATGGTGTCCCATTCGGGCCACAACGCATCACCAGCGGCCGGCGCGGCGTTGATCGTGTTTCCGGTCTTGCTCTCCGACCACGCCACCCTGTACGGTGCCATCGTGGAACGGAATGTCGCGTTGATCTCGCTCGGCAGGCGGTACTCGCGATCCGAGAAGATGCAGTCCTCCGGCACGGCGAAGGTGACCGCCCTGGTCTGCACATGCGGCGGGAGGGAGGACCAAAATGGAATCGTATCGGTCCCGTCCCATCCGTACTCCATGCCGAGAAAGCCGCCCGCCGGGTTGGTCATCGTCTCGCTTGCGAAGTTGAACGAGGTCGATGCCACGAACTCTCCGTCACCGCACGAGACCAGCACGTCAAATTGGTTGATCGACGTTTCGACGTGGATCACGGACAGCCGCTTCCCCGGCCACGGGCTCGGGAACGAGACCAGGCGGTAGTCGACGCCGGCCGGCTCCACGATGGCCAGGTGCTTGTGCTCGTGGTACTCCACCCGGACGCCGGTGGCCTCGTCCGTCGCCGACGGCGTGCCGAACGAGCGGCCGCCAAAGGTGGCGACCACCCGGTGCGCCGCGTCGATCTCGTCCTGGCCGATAGCAGACCCGTCGCGGCTGACGATTCGCAACCCCTGCATGGCTACACCCGCCGCCGGTCGCTGGGTGCGACGAGCAGTTCCAGCGCGTCGATCTCGGCGTCGGCACCCGCCGTGTTGCTCAGCTCGAGCTGCCAATAGACGCCGGCCAGGCCCTTGCCGATCTGCACCTTGGCCGGCGCCATCGTGGCCGTAGCCCGCGAGAACGTGTAGCGGTACTCCTGCCCCTCGACCCGGCACGTCAGCACAAGCGGCTGATCGCTCTGCGCGCCAACGTAGGCGGCCGGCACGCGCTTGACCCTGGACGACCCGAGGTTGGACGTGCCGAGTGTGATCGTCATGTCGATCGGCGCCGAGTCGTCCGCGTCGCCGCCCAGGCGGCAGATCCCCGCCTCGTTGGCGCCGTAGTATTCGCCGTCGATCAGGGCGAAGGAGTTGAAGCGGAACCCCTCGTAGAAGCTCCCTGCGCCCGTGTTGAGGTTGTAGGCCCAGCCGTCCGTGAAATCGGCAACGAACTGCAGCCCGGTGAGCACCGAGCACAGCGAGGCGGCAGCCACCGAGTACACCGCGGCGACCGGCGCTGAGCTGGACAGCGCCGAGTTGCTGTCGACGGCGGCATCGAGGAGACGGTAGGCCGACGCCGCATGAACGGCGAGCACGGAACTGTCGGCCAGAACGACCAGAGTGACCGGTGACGACGCGCTGGACGAAGCCAGAACGGCGGAATCAGCGAACGCCAGGCGCAGCGGCTCGCCGATCAGCCCGGTGACGACCGAGACGCCGCTGTCCACAGACACGGCGGCGATACCGATCGCCGAAGCGCTACCAGCGATGGCTGACAGGGCAACGATCGAGGCGCCGCCTGCGCCGGTGATGGCACTGGCGCTTCCTGCGATGTCGCCCAACGTCGCAACGGAGGAATTGCCGGACGAAGCCGATGCCGATCCAGCGATGCTGCCAAGAGTGACCGCGCTCGTGCCTTCCGCGACGGTCGCGGCCGTGATCTCGATGTTGAACAGCGACCAGTAGGCGTAGCCAGAGCTCTCGGAGATCGCACCAGAACTGCTGCCGCTTGTACCAAGCGTCTTGATCCCGACATCCAGTGAGTTCGTGACGCTGTACGCGGTCGCCTCGGAGTAGGCGACGATGCGTGACCACCCCGAAGGTATCGGCATGTGCACTTCGCCTGCGCCCGTGAAGACGGACCACAGGTAAGCCGACACCGACGCATCGCCAGTGGATGTGAAAGCAGCAACGCTTTCCCCAGGGGATGTTGACGTGTTCTTCTGCGCGTTTCCGACTCCATCGGCCCCGGAAAACTGGCAAATCACACCCAGCGTGCTGCTGCTTGCGTGCGACAGCACTGGCGCCGACTCTGATCCATCGGCCAGCCGATACGCGACAGAGGTATTGCCGAACGATCCTGCTGTCGTTTGGCTATCAACGACCGTCCAACCGGCCGGCCACGTGATCGCGCCGGTGCTTCCGCGTGTCGTGACGAACCCGACCAACAAATTTCCGACGACGATGCTTGCCGGCAGGGCGAGCGTTGTGCTCGTGCCGCTGTACGTCGTCGACTCGGCGCCGTTGTTGACGTGAGCGATTGCCATTTGGATCGCCTATCAGGCGTTCGGCATCGTGCGCTGGAACGCTGTGATGGCCGTCGCGATTCCGTTCGTCAGCGCCGTGCTCGTCATGTTCATGTCGGCCCCGGACGTGCCGATCGCCCCGTCCTCGCGGAAGTACGTGGCGGAAGAATCCAGAGCGCCGGCGTCTGCCACGCTGCCGTAGAGGCGGTAGTAGCCGGCCGTCCCGGACGACGCATTAGTCCCGGACCACGTTTGCGAAGCCAGTTTCGACACCGCACCGCTCGACGGCTCGCCGAACTTCAGGCCGTTGGCCGCGTTCACGCCGCCGGCCATGTTGCTGTCGGTCTTGGTGAGCGTCGTCGTGGTCGACGCCACGACGAACCCGTTCGGGCTCGCCCCGGTCCCGGGAAGCGCCTTGATCGTGACCACCGCGCCGCTGCTCGTGGCCGTGTACTCGACGTTCGACCTGTTCCGGTTGATCTGCAGGGCGATGTCGGCCGCGGTCTGGGTCAGCGACGTGTTGTACGGCACCGCTCCGCCGAGGATGTCGACGCTGTTGACGGTGAGCGTGTTGAGCGACCCGGACGCGCCGCCGGTGAGCGTGACGCTGCCGGTGGCGAGGACTTCCGCCGTTCGCGCGGCGCTGTTGTCGGTGATGGTGCACAGCAGGGTTCCGGTCACCGCCGCGTCGGCGCTCGCCGGCTGCGAGCCGCTGTAGATCTCCATCCGCCCGTTCTGGAACAGGTCCTTGTACGAACCGCCCGCGGCGAGGAAATTCCTGGCTGCGGTCGAAAGCTTGATGGTCATGGCGCGCCTCTCAGGAGCTGGTCATCGTGACGGAGCTGGTCACCTGCAGCAGGTCGTCGTCGAAGACCGACTTGGACGACGCGAAGCGCACCGCCGACACGATGGTCCCGGTCGTGCCGCCCTTCGTCAGCAGGGAGGTCATGACGATGCCGTAGACGGTCTTCGTCGCGTTCATCGTGAAGACCGCCTTGCTCGCCGCGTTCGTGACGATCCCGCCGGCTGCCGCGGCCGGCACCCACAACACCCTGTTCGCCTCGTCGTAAGCCGTGCACTCGGTGGCCGCAGACGGGAACGTCGCCGCAGTCAGGCCGGCCACCGGCGTGTAGTTGCCTTCGAACAGCGCCACGTACCAGTTCGGCGTCGGCGAGCCGGCCCGCAGCGCCACGTGCAGGATGTGGTTCAGCCCCTCGGTCGGCACCAGGTTGTGGGCGCTCTCGACATCGATCAACTGGCCGTTGCGGATGTGCTCGATCGTGTGCTCGAAGCCGACGCGCAGGATGGCGCCGCATCGCTCGTGATTCATGGTGTGCCCCTTCTGATGATCTCGGCTTCCGCGTAGGAGCCGCATTGCAGGCTCGACGCCTGCGCGTTGTTGCCGACGACGACGAACTGACGCAGGCTGTCCTTCTCACGGACCAGCGCCGCCGCGCCACTCATGGCGCCCGGGGCGATGCGTTTCTCGGCGACGATCGACGCCTGGCCGCCGTCCCGTCCCACGATGGCCCCTCGCTCGGAGAACCAGATCGGGTCACCCGTGCTCGGAATGCTCGCCCGAGACCGCGCCACAGCTCCGAAGCCGAACACCGTCCGCATGCTGGCTTCCGGCGTGCCGGGGGCGCCGATCCAGTAGGTCTGATCGGCGCAGACATAGATCCCGCTCGTTGCCGCCGCAATCAGCGACACGTCGGCCGGGAACTGGTAGAACTGCCTGCGCCGGTCGACGTGGTCGAAGTCCAGCGCCTCGGTGCCGAAGACCGAGTTGCCGCTCGCGATCCAGATCCGCCCCAGGCAGTAGTCCATGTCGGACCCGTAGGGCGGCGGCGACAGATGCCTCGTGCGCAGTTCCGCGCCGAACGATCCGCGCGTCGACAGGGTTGCCGCAGCCGCCACCTCGGCCACCCGGAAGAACGCTTCGCCGTTCGCCGTCGTCAGGTAGATTCGCTTGGCGACGACGGCTGGATCCGATGGCACGGGCAGGCCGTAGAACCCGATGTCCGCCGGCGACGCGAGCGTGATGCTCGACGACAATGATGCGCCCGACTCCCGGCCGTCGGCCAGAACGTAGGTGATGAGGGCGTGATAGGTGCCCGCATCGAGCGCCCCCGGTCCCTGCACCATCAACGGAGGCGACACCGGTACATCGACGCCCCACGGCGCGAGCGTCAGGCCGTCATCGATCCGCCCGCGGCTGGCCGCCGAGTTGAAGTAGACGCGCCCGTTGACCTCGAGGTAGCAGAGCGGGCCGGAGTTCGGCGCCAGCGTAGCGATCGCCTGCTTCGTGCCGCCTGCGAACAGGCGCCAAAGCGTCTGCCCGGACACGAAGAAGGCGGCGCCAGAGGCGCTCGCCCACAGGCTGTGCGCGCCCGGCTCGGCAAGGAACGGCGAGAACCCCTTGCGCCGGCGAATCTTGCCCGAGTCGAGCACGTCGGCATTGACCGCCCGGCGCAGCGTCTTGGCGTCGAGCTCGTGGTCGGCGTGGATGTTGTCCATCCCCGACGGCCAGCCGTCGTATTTGACCTGATTCATGATCGCGAAACACGTGCAATGGCGAACAGCAGTCCTGACGGATCAAGCTCAAACACTGGCTTTTGCGCCCGAAAAGTCCACCAGACGTTCTTTCCCGGGTCGGCGGCCGATGGGCGGATTGCAGTAGCTACGATTTCGTCGCCTTGGTACGCCAAAGCGTAGAATCCAGGGGCAGATGAAAGCCCGGTCTGCCCGGTGTACGGAAAGCTGGTCGGCTCTTCCCAAATGAGCCCACCCTCGACGGCGTTGCTGGCCATGATGAAGCCCTTGCCAGAAGCCGTCTGCTGCTTGAAGCATGTGAATACGAAACCTGTCGCCGGGTCGAGTTCGCCGTAAGTCGCGAAGCAATTCAGTTGCCACGGAACACCACCTTGCGCCCCCAGTGCAAACTCCTCCACTTCGAGAGTAGAGCGGCGCATGCGGTAAATCCCAGCGAACGGATCGTCTGACCCCATGAGGAGTCCTTCGCGGGTCGGCACGCAGGTGGTTGGCTGCACACGACGAATCGTGTTGTTTCCCTGGATCACATCGATCCGCGGCACCTTTGTCCACGATCCCCCATCGTTGTCCGAGTATTCGATGTCCTTCGGATACGGCGGTGTGTTCGAATGGTGGTTCAGGTAGATCCGGTTGTTGTTGTAGGGATCGAAACAGGCGAAGTGGAAGTGCTGGTCGTTCTCGCCCGTGTCGATCAGATTGCGGACGATTGACCAATTGTTGCCGAAGTCGGCAGAGAACCAGGCCGCGTAGCTATTCGCGTAGTTGGTCGAATAATGGACGGCGATCGCCTTGCCGGCAGGAGTCACGTCGACCCCCCACGACAAGAATGCCGCCGAGGTCGGAGAAATCAGCTTCTGCGACTTCGCGATAGTGCCGGTTCCCCATCCTGATGTTTTCCAGATAGATTGGGATGCGGCAATCAGTACCTCGCCGTCGCCTGCAGGCAGCAGCAGCGTGCCTTTTTCGGTAAACCATGCCGTCGAGCCCACCTGCTGCCACGAGCGGGCAGCGTCGGAGCTGCGCCACAGCTTCGCGTCATCCGAGACACCATAGACGTAACCATCTCCGAGACGCGCGCTGATCGGCCTGGGTTGCATGTCGGCCAGCTCAGCCCATGACGGTGATAACGTCGAGAAGGTCACGGGAACACGACGACGTGCGCGCTGTATACCAACAGAAAGTCGGCAGCGGCGCTCACGGAGCCGATGAACTCCAGCAACGACGCGACGGACGTGTCGACGGTCCCGAGATAAACCCCTGATCCCGTCGTCGCGGTTCCGTCGATTGTTGCGTAGCCCACCTGTTTGTTCGTCGCCCCGACGTTCGCAAAGCTGTTTTGCGACCGAACGAAGGGGGATGCTGTCGAAGCCGGCGGTTTCATGATCAACGACCCGCCGTGATTCCACTGCACCTGCTTCGATGCGGCTGTCGTCCCTCCGGAACGGAACACGTCGGCTATTACCTGTCCTGAAGCCGTCAGCGGCGGGATAGAGATGCTGCCAATGACGGCATTTCCGGTAAACGCCGCTCCCGAGTTTACAGATTCGGACGACACCGTTTGCGATACCGGATTGATAAAAGTCAGAGAGTTGACGGTCGGTCGCTGCAGGTTTGCATACCAGCCAGCCGGGATGCTTGGACTACCGGGGAAGTAGAAATCTGCCCCAGCGACGGCAGAACTGAGGCCGTGCGCGGTTGCCGTCACCGTAACGGTGTTTCCGGTCTGGTCGGCCGTCGCCCCAGCGACCAATGCCGCGATAACGCGCGGGAACGTCACCTCATACTGCAGCACACTGCCAATTCCAATGGCCCGCATTTCGTCAGCAAGGTTCTCCCGCCACGTCATCCCCCTGCGCCTCGGAATGGTCCCTCGTGGGAGACTTGCCACGGCCGATTCGTACGCGAGCGGGTCGATCTCACGGACAAACGCCTCGTGGTCCCGCGGATCAAATGGTTGGTCTTTCATATCCACGCCTTCACTCTGTGCGGCCTGTTGGCGTTGTTGTTGCGCCGATGGTCCGCGTCCGGCCGCCGGCCGAAGTAGTTTTCGAAGTCGGCAAGCCCCTGCTCGGCCCGCTTCTTGTCGCCGAAATCCGAGTCTGGAACCATGTAGGCCCGATACCGAACCCAGCCATCGAGCCGACGATGATGCGCGGCGGAAATCTCCGGCTCGTCGGAGTCGTCCGCCATCGGATTGACCGGTACGCGATAGCACTCGAGCTTCAGCTCCCCGGACGCCGCCACGATCCGGTTGAGCGTGATCGACGAATCGTCATGGATGAAAGCAGTCGGCCGCTCGATGATGTCTCGCCAGTCGCTATTCAGACGATCCTGCTCGTACCGATCAGTTGGCGTAAGCCAGTACGTTCGCCCGCCCTCGACGATCCTCGCGGTGCGAACCTCGACGATCCGCGCCGGCAACGCGATCTCGAAATCGCCGGGGATGAGCGACCGGGGAAGCGTCTCGCGCAGCAGGCTCTTGCGAATCGCCGCCTCTTCAACGGCCTCGTTGAACCAGCGAGTCAGATCGAGATTCGACCAGTTCGGTGGGACGCCCGTGTCGCGCTCATCGACGCGAAACGCGCTGATGAGTTCTGCCAGAGTCATCCCGCAATCCCGAACTGATCAACCAGGCGAACGGCCTGCTCGCGGAGCGCCGAGACGCCGAGCCGCCCGTCGACAGGCGCCCGGTAGTTGGTCACGATGAACTCCCGCAGGCCGTCGCGATCCATTCGGGCGATCGAGTCGCGGACCGACTGCTCCGGCGAATCGTCCCGCTCCGGTTCCCCGGCGACTTGGCCAACCGGCTCCGGCTCTTCCGAAGCGGGCGCCGCAGGCTCCAAGGCGACCCTGACGTACTGGTCCTGGTGGACCAGCATCTTCGCCGCCACTTCCGCGACGACTGCCTTGACCTGTCCGCGCACCCACAACCCGGTGCCGTAGAGCGCATCCAGGTACTCGTCGGTCTTGCCGATGTACTGTACCAACGTCGCAGCCACTTTCGACGCCCCGACGACATTGATTGCTTGTGACATGTGTACTCCTGGCAATCACATGGCCGACCCCGCCGGCTATGCGATCGGTTGCACAGCCGTTACGGCATGCCGACGACCTGGCCGGTCACGATGACGTCGAGGATGCCGACCGCCGAATGGTTGGCTCCGGCATTCGTCAGGATCAGGTACGCATCCTTGGGCAGCACAACCGGTGCCACCGTCGCGCTGTTGACCAAGCGGGCGGTGGCCGACAGCGCCGTGCCGGCAGCGAAGAAGAACGCGTCGTTCTGCGGTACGGCCGCCGAGTCGACACCGTCGACGTACTGGAAGCCGATCTTGCAGGTGGTGGAGGCGGCGAAAGCGTCCGAGATGATCGCCTCGGCATTCTGCAGTTCGGTACCACCATCGATGATCCCGAGACGAACCACGTCATTGATGAGAACCGCCGTCGCCTGGTCCGAATCGACGATGACGCCGCTCGCATTGGTAGTCATGTTGTAGCGCTGGCGCCAGACGTTGCCATAGGGCACGCCGCCATGCCGCCGTTGCTGCCGGATATTCCTCTTGGTGATTGTAGGCATAGTGTTGTTGCTCCTTCTCTGCGTGCGGCCAGATACCTAGCCGCCGCTCTGCGTTGATCAGTTCAGCCAGGGTTACGGCACGAGCCTGACGGCCGTGTCGATGGCGATGGCGCCGTGGTCGGTGTATTCCATGCCGGTGCCGAAATCCATCAGGTACCGGATCTTGGATTTGCCGCCGATGCCGCCGATGAGCACCTCCAGCTTGTCGCCGTGGTCCAGCTCTTTCTCGGACCAGAAGTACGGTTCGCCGGCCTGGCGCGATTTCCCGAAAGCCTCGGCGAGCGCCTGGCCGCCGAGCAGGATCGCGCGGTCGATGGCGAAGGTCGTGCCGAACGCGGCCGGAACGAGATCGGTCGCCGTCTCGGTGGTGCTCGAAGTCGACGCGCACCAACGCAGGCTGTCGCCGGCGAAGAAGCGGATCGGCTTGGGCATCTTGACGATCAGGATCCCGTTCCAAAGACCGGCCTCCCCGAGGAAGATGGGGTGGTTCTTGGCCAGCCCGGCACGCGCCATCGCGTTGGCCTGGAAGGAACGGAAATTGGTGCTCTGGACGATCGCCGTGTACTGTTCGGACGACACGAGCAGCACGCGCAGCGGCGCATCGTCAGCAGCCTGGTCGCCCTCGAACCGGACCCCCTGCGGCGGCAGCGGCATGCTGTCGAGCTTGGTGCGCAGCGCATCGATCACGTCGGCCGTCATGGTATCGGTCGAGGCAATGGTGATCTCGTTGCCGGACGCAACGACCTTCTTCAGCGAACCGGACGACGCCAGGTAGTGCCGGTTGCGCGTCGGCGCCCGAACCGGGTTGATCATGATGCTGGTGAAGTCCGGGTCGTTCGCCAGCGGAATGGCCCACTCGATGTTGTTGTCCGATCCGCGCGCTCCGGCCAGATGCACCAGCGCCGACTGATCCTCGTAGCGCTTCATGAAATTCAGAGCCTGCGCACGACCGAGGCGGCGAAGGTCATGCGGCGTGCGCTGCTGGGTCGTCTTGTCTCCAGCGCTGATCGGCTTGCGGTACTGGTTGATCCGCAGCGAATCAAACGCGAAGTCCATGGCGTCGCCGTTACCCTCGGCGTATGCCGACCCCATGATCGGCTTGCCGCCGATCGGCTGCACCAGGTCAAACTTGACCTCGTCGCCGGCGCCACGAGCCAAGTCCTTGCAGCGGACGATCGGATAGTCGTTCGAAGTGTGGAAGCGCAGCTTGTCCTCCGAATCCGACTGCTGCGGCATCTTGCTGGCGAGACGATTGAGAATGGTCAGGCGCTGCATGCACGCCGAGAACAGCGCGACAGACTGCAGGCTGATCGCCTGCGGGGCCCCGTATGGGATGTAGGTTTTCGGCATGGTATAGCTCCAGCTAAAGGGATCTGCGCGCCATCACGGCGGGCTCGGTCTTGGGTTACAGGATTCTCGACACGACGGCCTCGATCTGTTCCGGCGTCATGCTGGCGAACTTGACGGATTGCTGCGCCGGGCTCATGTTGAGAATCGCCTCCGCCTCGTCGTGATGCGGCACGGACGCAGACGGGATTGCCGACATGCTGTTCGGTGCGGGGGATTTGGCCTTGGCGATCGCCGCGGCGGCCTTGGCCTCGATGTCTCCGCCCCTGTTGGCATCGGGTTTCGGCGGTGGCGGACTGACGTACATCTTGACCACTTTGGCTACCGCCTGGGACAGCGCATCAGCCGGCGCCGCGCCGTTGTTGGCGTAGAGCGCGCTCAGCGCCTGCACTTGAGCGATGGCTTCGTGGTTCGCCTCCGGGCCGGTGTGATCCAGGAACGGATAGTCGGCGATCGCCTTGGACGCAGCAGCCTCGACCGCCTGTTCGGTAGCGCGCTGCCTGGCCTCGGCGTCACGACGTTCGATCCTCTGGTACGCCGCCTCCTCGGCCCTGCGCGTCAGTTCGGCGTCGATCTTCTCCTGAATCTCGGCCTCGCGGGCCTCGTCTTCCGTGAAGACCGCTTCACGCAGTTCGCGGCGCAGTTCCTTCAGGTCGACCATCGGGGTCGTCGCCGGCTCCGGTGGTTTCTCGGCCTGCTGCTGCGCAAGAGCCTCTTCGGCCTTCGCCTGCCAGTACCGCGCCTGCTCGCGAGCGCTCTGAAGCTCCTCGAACGGGATGACGTGCTTTCCGTCCTTGGCCAGAACGACCGGGCTTTCCGGCGGATCGCCCTTGGCTTCCGCAGGCTCGGCCGCCTGCTGCTCCGGGTTCGTCTCTGCTGCCGCAGCGTCGGGCGGAACGCTGGAAATTTCGCCCTCGATTGATCGGCCCTCCGCCAGGCTGGCCTGATCTTCGGCACTCAGTTGCTCGAACTCTTCCGGATGCTCCAGGAAATAGTCGAAGTCCTTGCTCATTGCTGCACGCTCCATCTACGGGAGTCGCCTGCCCTCACGGCAGGCTATCCGGTCACATATCGCCGTGAAGCGGGATGTGAGCGGTGGTTGCCACAAATGGCCTGGCCCCGAGAGGCCAGACCTCCATCTGCTGCGGATTGCGCGCCATCACGGCGGGCTTTCTGCCGGCTGAACTCCGGCTGCGCTATGTATAGCGCGCGCCGGTCATGATAGGAAGCGCTACCAGTCCATCCAGACGATGCTGGTCGCGGTCGTCGCAGCCATGACACGAGTCCCGGCAATCTCGAGTTGCGTGCCCGCCGGGACAGCCGAGAACGTCACCGCCGCACCGTCTACCGCCGACTTGACGACGACGTTGCCGGTCCCGCCGATGTACAGCCTCTTGAACTGCAAATCGGTGCTATCGCTCGGTGTCACGGCGCCGTAACGGGTGGCCGCGCTCGATACGCTCACGTTGCTCATTGAATGTCTCCTGGTTGTGGCTCCTGACCACCTTCGATTCCGGACCGCAGGCCGACATCAGGGTTTGCCGGCAAGAGCGGCGACGTGTTGCGCGGCAGATTGGCCGACTCGGAGCCTGCCGGTGCCTGGGCGATCAACGGCGCTGCGTCGTGGTCTGGCATTCCGGCTGATCGAAGGATCTGGTCTGCGGACTGAGCGACACCGGGGATCATGGCGATTTGATTCGCGGCCTGCGTCGCACTGAAGAAACCCTCAACAGCCTTTGTCGCGGCCTCGACTGCGACCTTTTGCACCTGTGCGTCGATCAGCGGCTGCTGCTGCTTCAGCCTCTGCAGTTCCAGCTCGTACCGCGCCTTGGTGAGCGCCTGCTCGACGGCCGCCCTGATCTGTTCCTGCACCTGCTCCGGCGTGGCGCTGGCACCCGCGTCCTTGATGGCCCGGATGAGGTCCTCGCGGTTCGGGATGTCCATGAGCGCCAACAGGAACGGCAGCATCAGCGGCTGGAACTGTGGCGGCGCCGCCTTGAACGCCTCGGACATCGCTGCGAGCTGCTGCTGCTTGAACGTCGCCGCAGACGGAACGTTGTCGACCACCACCTTGGTCTTGACGCGCTCGATGTCGTTGTTGAGATACCGCATCCCGGTTTGGTCGTCGGTCGCGGGCGAGTTGAGAATCACCGTCCTGTCCGGCCGGATACCGCCGCCGTTGATGAACACGGACTCCTGCTTGCCGATGCCGTCCTCGATGATCAGCGACAGCAGCAGATCGCCGACCGCCGTCCGGGCCGTTTTGAAGTTGTCGAGGATGTCGGCCAGGCTCTGATTGCTCTGCTCGACCTGGGAGTTGAACTGGATGCCGCTGGTCGTGTTGGAGTTCTGCCCCTGGAACTCGGAATAGATGCCGCCGACCCTGCGCAGACCGTCTCGGGAGTCCTGCAGGCGCTGGAACTGCTGCTGCGTCAACTGCAGATCGATTTCGACCTTGAAAATGCCTCCGTCGCGCATCGCCTGGTCGTCGAGCTCGATGTCTGCGTCCGGCCGCGCAACCTCCTGCCTCAGTTGCTCTGCGCTGCCGAGAACGGCGCCCTTGGTGCGCACCACGCGTCGCGCCGCCATCAGCCACTGCGATTTGCTGTGCAGGGCGTTGATCTGGTCCTGCAGGTACATCATCCCGCGCGCCAGTGCGAATGGGACGCCGGTACGGTCTTCTCTCTTCCCCCAGAACGGGACGTAGGGGAACCTGTTGTGCCGGTACGGGCTTGGCACATCGGACAGCTTGTGCGGCCCCATCCACCAGGCCAGCCGGACCCGCGACACGATCGCCCACTGCAGCTCGACCGCACCTTCCGACACGACGAGCTGGTGCATCGCATTGCGCTTGTCGTACTCGACCACCCGGCCGTCCGGCGACTTGATCACCAGCGCGCGTTCCCAGCGGCGATACCAGACCTCGAACAGGCAGACGCGGCTATTGTGCAGGTCGCGCCACTCCTGCTCCTCGACCGTCCACCTGCGCTCCTGGTCGGCAGACACGTACAGTTGCGCCGAATCGCCGCCATCCAGCGTCAGGGAACTGTAGTCGAGTCCCAGCCACCCGGAGCTGGCGTTATCGATCAACGTCGCCCTGTCGGGAAACATCAGCTTCGGAATCCGCCGGTCAAACCACTTGCGCCGCACCAGATAGCGCGCGTTGCTCATGTCCGGCTTGGCAAACCAGTCGTAGAAGATCTCGTTGCGATGGACCGCCTCGACGACGTAAGGGTACTTGAACGGGTCCTGCTCGCGGCCGACGTAAACCCACCCGAGACCGACCTTGATCTGCGGCGCGAACGCATCGGAGCATGCCGTATCGGCCACGGATCGCGTCTCGGCCTGGTGCAACTTGTAGTTCAGAGCGTCGGCAACATCGTCGCTGTCATCCTGCGAGTCGGGCACCACCTTCCAGTCACCGCGGTTGCGAACCTCGAGCCCGAGAACGGCATCAATCGTCGGGCCCATCAGCGGCTCCACCGCCGGAGGAATCCCGAGTTCGCGCATTTGCCCAAGAATCTCGCTGTCGAGCTGGTTGCCGTCGCAGTAGTCCATCTCCTTGTCGGCCTTGGTGCGCCACGCCGGCTGGTCCCGGATCTCGTCGAGGAATTGCGTGAACTCCTCCAGCGAAAGCTCGACGCCATCACCTCTGCCTGCCATCCCTACAACCTCCAATTCGATGCGCGCCTTGACGATCGCGACGACTCCGAAACCGTTGCCACAACGAATGTGTCACCCCGGTCCGCCACCTGCCCGAACTGCCGGAATCCGTCCGCGCCGTGAGAGTCGTCATTGTGCTCATGATCGTCCGACCAACAACCCCGAGCGCGGTCCCAGCGCTTGCGATATCCCGACAGCCGCTTGATTCCTTGCTGGCATCCCGACTCATCGAACAGGCACGACGCAAACTGTCGGCGTGTCGCCTGGATGCCGGCCATCAGTTGCGTCACGCGCGGCACCACCCGGAAGCGCTGGCCGGGCAGCAGCTCCTCCAGCATCTCGCGAATGCTCTGGTTGTGATCCGCGTCCTTGCCGATCCGCTTGTGGTCGGCCTCGTGCGGAAGGTAGTGCGTGCCGAAGACGAAGCCCGTGCCCTGCAGCAGGGTCGCATAGTGGTCCAGGTCCTCGCCGCTCGCCTCGTAGTACCGGAGGAATCGGTTCTCCGGCCCGACGCGCTGGTGGAACCAGATGCACGTCATGTCGCCCTTGCCGATGTCCCAGAAGGTGTTCACCGGCGCCGAGACGCGCGGCAGGCTTGGCAGAATGCGGCCCTGCAGGCGCGCCGTGGCGATCTGCGTCGCGTAGTAGCAGCCCTCCATCGACACGGAAAATGCTTCGTCCGGATAGGACGGGTATTCCTGCCACATCAACGGCGCTTCGTCAGCAAAGTCCGCACGCCGTGTGGCCACATACCACGCGCGCTTGCGCATCGAGATCGGCCGCCCGATGATCGACTCGACGCGCCGGAAATACTCGTGGTCCTGATCGGTGATGACCACCAGATCCGGGTCCAGCTCGTACTCGTCGGCGTCCCACCAGGAGAAGAAGTGGAACCGGTAGTCCTTCTCGCTCAGCGTCCGCCCACTATCCGCCGTCTCCTTTGCGATCTGCGCCAGGTCGTAGAAAGCCCCGTCCTGACCCTCGGCGGTGCTTTCCACGACCAGCACGCCGGATGCAGGAACCGCCGGGATGGAGCCCGTCAGAACCTCCCGCGCCTTGAACGGATACTTGGCCGCAATCTTGCCGAGCTCGCTGACGTGGAGTCTGTGAATGGTTCCAGACCGCATCGATGTCGCGACCCGGATCGTCGCGCCGTTGTGCGCAAAGACCAGTTCCGTGGCGGTCTTCTTCTCGAGCGGGAATTCCCGCCTAAGCCAGGCCGGCAGGTGCTCGTAGGCGAACACGACCTTCGTCCGGAAGATCTCCTCCGCGGCCTCGCGCTCGTGGGCGATGATCCCGCAGTACACCGGCCCCGGGGAAAACAGTGCCGTGTCGAGCCACAGGATCGCGATCAGCGTCGTGATGCCGCGCTGTCTCGCCTTCAGCACCAGATTGCGGTGCCACAACCGATCGACCAGGCGCTGCTGCACGACGTTCGGCACGAAACGCACTACCAGATCGTCGTCGTTGTCGCCTTTCGTGATGATCCAGTACAGCCGGCTCAGGCGGTTGTCCGGGTCGTCGAGGATATCCCGTATCGCCTCGAGGCTCTCAACGTCGAACGGCGCGTCGGCAGGCTGCTGTCTACTCGCCGCCGGCACCGGTTGGCTCCTGCCGATCACCTTGGCTCTTCTTCGGCCCAACCACCTTGCCGCCGAGCGACGCGAGCATGTCGCGTATCGGCGTGGCCTGCTGCTCGTTGTCCTTCTCGTACAGGCCCAGGTGCTTGGCCGCCTTCTCCAGCGCCGCGTTCTTGTCCCAGAACCGGTACTTGATCCGCCCGCTCGCGTCGATCTCGAATGACGCCACCGCTGCGCGTGTCGCATCATCCAACTCGTGCGGCAACTTCACGCGCCCGTCCGGGTGCATGATCCCGGACACATCGGAGTGCGCCAGCTTCGCAATCTCGTCGAGCACGCGCGCGGCTTCCAGGGTCGACACCTTTTCTGCTGCGGCACGCAAGGTGGCAATCCTTCGCTGAACCTTCGCACTGGACGCCATCTCAGACGCCTTGACGTGGACGTGCTCCCGCTTCCATCCCAATGAACGCGGGTACGCGTTCCGGTAAGCGTCGGACAGGCTGGACCCGGCAGCAACGGCCACAGCAAACGCTTCCTGCTGTGGCGTCAGCCCATGCTCGTTGAACCGGCTCATGACTTTGCCCGATACCGCATGTAGCGCGGGTTCCTGGCCACATCCTGGACCACGTCGACCAACCCCCATCGTCTCAGACACAGGAGCGCCCAGGCCACCGACGGATGCCTGAGCTTGAGAGCGCAGCGGATCTCGCACTGCCTCCTGAACACAGGCTCCGACCGCAGATAGTCGAGAACCAGGCCGGTCGCGGTGGTCTGCGACCGGCTCACCTTGCCATATGCGCTCTCTCCGGATTGCACGCGATGCTCTCTGGTGAGTGCCGACAGCTGGGCGGCGAGGCTGTAGGGATCGTGCGTCATGACCGAACAACTCACAGCCCGGTCACCCGCACAAACAGCGCGCCACCGGGCACCGTCGGCCCGCGTCGTAACGCTCATCAAGGACGCTTGCACAGATCACCGCCGCCCCTCCTCCATTCCGTCGAAACGTCCGCCACGAGCTGTCTCGCCGCATTCCTTCCACGCCTTTCCGCCACCATCCCGTAGTACCTCGTGCGCTCCCTCTCCGGCCACCGCATGACGGTCCGGGCCTCGCAACGCGCTCTGTGCGCCTCGCTCCAGGTGCAGTCCGGCTTGTCGCATGGTTTAGGCCCGCACATCATCAACAACCGGCATTGGCAGCCGCTCCTGTATCACCAAGACATCCTGTAGCGCCATGGACTCGGCAGCTCGCCGAGGCATTCCGGCATCAAACTCAATAATCGCCGCGCGCTCCTCGTAGTGCTCGCGCAGGTCGGCGCTCAGGTCGGCTAAACGGATACCCATTGCAACCCTTCCCACCTCCGCCTCAGTTTGCCGTCTTCGGTGCAGATCCCATCGGCGATGTGTTTCTGAAGAATCGCCAGCAAATCCGCGTTGCCTGCCGATCCCCGGCGAACAGAATCCAACGCTGTCTGCGACCGTGGATTTCTTGCCCACAGAAGCGGATCGAGGCCTCCAGAAAGCGACTCAAGCACCATCGACGGACTCGCTCTTTCCTTTGGCGTAATCGTCTGCTTCGCCCTTCAGCCTCCGCAGCATGTCCTTGATGGTTTCCTTGCCAACCTCAGCCGAATGCGTGTGCCCGGGAGCAGGAAGCGCCGGACGCCTCTCCGGTATCTCCGGCCACCGGCCCAGAGCGAGTTGGTCGCCAAAAGCCCTGTTCCACTCCGGTTGCAGTTCGCGCAGCGTCTTGCGCGAAAGGTCATAGCTCCCGATCTTCACGGCAGCCCAATAGATCGCCGGGTGGCTCCATCGGTCTGTTCCGGACTCCCTTCTGCCCATCTGCTCGACAGCCTCCATCAGCGCCACCTGATAGTCGCTAGACGGCCGGCAATCCTTGAAGAATTCGGCGAACGACGGCGGCCATTCCCTTCTCCTGCACGCCTTGAGCCCTGCTCGAACCTCGTCCGCTGTGACGCCCTCATCAGCAAACCCTTCTGCCCATGCTGTGCGCCAGTTGGCGATGGCCATGTCGTTTGCAAATGCCGCCCGCCACTTGTTCGGATACAGGCCGTCGAGCCGATTGAAAAGGTGGTCGATCAAAGCCAGGCCATCGAGCGCTTGGCGCGGCTCAAGCCAGTCGTTCAGCGGTGATATCGATGATGTTTGCAGTTTCACTCTGCCGGATCCGGTTGCGGTTGACGTGGGCGACGGGGTCGAACTTTGCCGCTTTTGCCGGGCCATCCCTCGGCTTCGGCTCGACCCAATCCGCCTTGAACCCAGCCCACCCTCGAGCACAACAGGTTGTCAGCGCCACCCCGACCGGAATGCCGGCCTTTGCGGCCTCTGCAACGACAGCCCGAAGTGCCGTACGCGTCGATGCCGCCTTCTTCGCTTTGCGCAGTTCGAGGTAATCGGCCGCGGTTTGCTGGTCTGCACCTTGCTCGACAAGAAATCTCGCCGCGTCGAAACGATCAGCGGCGACAGCCGCCGGCGGATCGGGTCGCGCCTGTACCTCTGAACTTGCCTGATGATCTGGTGTTGTTTTTTCCTTTCCTTTCCTTTCCCTTCCCTTCCCTTCCGGTAGTGAGTCCTCAGTGAGCACTCCGTGAGTCCTCAGTGAGTCCTCAGTGAGCACTCCGTGAACGACGGCGCATTCATCATGAGTCGAGCAGTTGTCGACGGCTGCAGTCTCCGTTTCGGCGGAATCATCAAGACCTTTTCCTGAGGGCCCGTCCGGTCCGGCGGCCAGGGGTAGCGGCGCAACGCGCGGCGGCCTGGGGTAGCGGGACGTTGATGGACGGTTTATCAGTTGATGCTTCCAGCCGGTGACGTACCACCAGCCACGACCCTCGTGCTCAAACTCCCCGAGAAGCCCTTGTTGGATGATCTCGCCGACCATCCGTTTGACGTCATCACTGGTGATGTCGTCGCCAGGGAAAACCTCTGCTTTCAGCGTTTTGTACGCTGCTGGGTGTACGCCCATGTCGTCACAGAAATTCCACATCCCGATGAACAGCAGGCGCGCGTCGCGCGACAACTCCATCACCTGTTCTGCGGTCCAGAATTCCGGCTTGATGGTGCGTATTCTGGCCATCAGGATCTTCCTTCCACTATCGCCAGTGCATCCTCGACCGAGCACGCGACACCGGCCAGGCCGCCGGCCGCGACCGTCTCGTCCAGTCGATCACGCTGCTCTGGCGTGACCGTGTTTCGCCTCGACGGCGTCTTGACCTCAATGCGAAAGCGGCGAGGCGGACACCCCTTGAGTCTGCCGACGATATCCGGCGTGCCCGCCTCACCCCACCGGCGCCAGGCCGTCCGAGAGCCATCAGGGCGCACCATCCGCCCGGACGACACGCCGACGACGGCAACCTCCAGTACCAGGGGATGCGCGCTGAGGGCATTGAAGATCGCCGTCTTGATGTCCTTCTCGAGCGGCCGTGGCGGTTTGATGGTCCCGGGCCTGCGGCGCTTTGGCTGCTCCGGCGGCTCGAACAACACCGGCTGCAGATGACGCATCGCGAGCATGTCGGTCTACTGTTTCCTTTGCCCGGACATGATTCCTGTCAGCCGCGAATGCCGATCAATCTGGCCTTCGGAAAGATGCTCACGTCCTTCGCGCGAGCCAGACCGTCGGACACCGGAACCTCCTCGATCGAGAACTGCAATAGCTCTTCGCTTTCTCTCGCGCGGCGCTTGAACTTCTTCTTGGCATGCTCCGCGTTGGAAGCGAAGCATGCCGTCGCGCAATGCACGACGAATCTCCGATCCGAAGGGTTCACCACGGTCTTCTGCCATACGGCATCCGAGCCATTCTTCCGCCGTATCACGGCGTCCGGAGCTTCCTGTCTGACCAGCTCGGCGTGATGCCGCAGCAGGCAGGCTCTTCCGCTTTCCTTCACCACGTAGTCGACCAGGTACTCGCAATACTCGGAGACGTCGATCACATACGTGAGCTTCGCCCGGACCTCGTCGGCTGACGTCCCGATCACGGCGTACTCATTCCGTATGATGATGAGGCCGTCAGGCGCCATGGCCTTGCCCGTCACCATCACCCGGTAAATCTGGCCTTGAACGACTACCTTGTCTGTCATTTCCTCATCCTCGAACACTCATGGGTGTTGAATGTGATGCGAACATGTCCAGCGTGTGCGGGCACCGCGGATCAGGTATCGGCTGCCCTGCCGGCACGAACGCGATGCACGTGACGATGCCGTCAATCTCGCGCCACTCGACCGCCTCTTTCCGATAACCAGCAGCGATGATTTCGCACAGATCGTCGTCGTCGCACTCATCGAAGTCAGCGCCTTCGCGCATCGCTTTGTCCCGCGCGCAGTGCTGGCAGAATTCGGTGAGGATGTAGATACCGTCGTCGCTGGACGACGGGATGAACTGGTCACCGGGCAACGGTCCTGGCGTTGGGAAGTAGCTCACGTCTGGCGCATCCTCGACAGCACGTAGGCCCGCCAGTCGCAAGCCCACTGCTGCGTGGCGGAGAGGAAGGAATACTGGCGGCGGAAGCGGCGAACCCGGCGTTTCATCAGCTACCGTCCAGGCCCGAGGTAGATCGGAGCGTCGAGCATGTGGCGCAGCTCCGACCGATACCCGGCGAGCGCCGCCAAGAGAGGACCGAAGAACAGGTTGAACAGACGTTCTACCCGCCTGCGCGCTTCGCACGCGGCGACGTACTGCTGATACTTCGGTGCCGACTCGATCAACCGGCGCGGCTGATTGGCTTCCATACCCTCCCCCTCGTCAGTTGTTTCGCCAGCCGGCGTGTCCGCTGGCCCGCTGTGGTCGTCGGTCGCAATCATTCGAAGTCCTCGCTCCCAATCTCCCGAATGGCACGCAACAGCACCGCGCAGCCGCTGCAGACGAGCGCCCCTGCGACCGCTGGGATCCCGACGAGAACCGTCAGCAGGATCCGAACGCCCACCAGGATCAGTTGCCGCAAGCCCGTCCGAAGGCCGCGCCGATCGCCGGCTGGCCTGTACGGAATAGTCCATTCAGTGTTCTCCATCGCTGCGTCGCTCCTTCAGGTGGTCAATGCCCCCAGTGCCGGGGCTCCGTCCTCCATACCCAGGCGCACCAGGCTCGCCGACGGCCTGCACCGGCTCGGCCACTGGCCCATAAACACCGGACATGGCCCGCCTCATGAACGCCCGCACGTCCGGGTGCAACAAACCGTAGGCGCTTGATAGGACGTGGAATCCCAGGTATTCGGCGAGCGGCATGTTCGCCGCAGCCGCCCGGGTGGCGAGATCGGCCGCTTCCGGTACCGGCAGGGATACCTGCATGATTTCTCTGGGATTGCTCATGCCGTGGTTCTCGGACCAAGGTTGGCCGCCTCGGGGCTGCTATGAACCAGCGATTGCGGCATAGTCGCGAGTACTCCCATGAGCGCGAACCGCAACAGATCACGACAGGCCTGAGCCTCCGAAATGCCATGATTCATCCGCCGGTAGCGATGCAGCGCGTCGTACAGCTCGTCCTCGACGCGCGTCTTGATCTCGTTGCGGAAGGGTGTGAGCGGGCGTGCCATCGGCCCCCTACCTCGTCAAAAAAATGCCGGCCGACGCGGTGTGCTCACGCGTCGGCCGACGAAACCCGGCGGGGCTTGCCGGGGGGGGCAGGAAGGAATGGGCGGCCGTCCGCAGTTCGATAGAATGGCGATGCCACTCGACCGATCCACCGAAAGGGACAACCATGGATGTTTCATACATCGGCGCCACCGTCAGCGCTCTGAGCGCTGCCAAAGACATCGCCAAAGCCGCTGTCGGTATCAGGGACTTCAACGCGTGGGCTACTACGGTGTCGCAACTCAACGAACAGATCCTCAAGGCTCAGGACTCGCTGTTCTCTCATCAGTCTCAGCTGATAGCTCTCCAGGAAGAACTGCGAAAGGCGAAGGAGAGCTTGCGACTCGCCGAGAAGTTGCTGGAGGACAGAAGCCGCTACGAGCTTGTCGAACTCTCCGCCGGCGTCTTCGTATATCGCAACAAGGTTCTGGACGTGCCGTCCGCGACTCATACGGAGGTCCGCCACTTCCTGTGCCAACCGTGCTTCGATGCTGGCCGAAAGGCCGTCCTGATCCGACACGAGAGCCACACCACTATCTGTCATGGCTGCCCTCTCTGCCACGTGGAATATCTGGAATCGACGAAGAAATGCACGTCGGACTCACGCCCAGCGGGCCATTGGATGGCTTAGGGCTCATGCCGCCTCCTCGACGGGAATCGCACCTGCGCCGTCGGCCAGCTCTGGCCAGATTCGCGCCCAATCGTCCGGCCGCAGATCCCGTCGCGTGACAGCGCCACCGGTCGCGCGCTCGATGTCGGCACAGCGTTCGATGGGGATGCTCCCCCGGCGCTTCCACTCCCAAACCGACGGTGGCTTTACGCCACACAGCCGCGCTACGGCTGTGACTCCGCCAAGCGAATCGATGGCCTCAAGGACTTTCTTGTTCATGCGACACATCTTAGGCCCGCCTAAGCCTCTATGTCAAGTACACCGAATCCTTCGCATGTTAGGCTTCCCTTATGAGCACACTGTCTGAGCGAATTGCTGCCGCTCTAGCGCAGTCTGGCTTGAGCCAGGCTGAATTGGCTCGCGCTTGCAAAGTCACCCCGGTATCGGTGAACGACTGGTTGAGCGGGAAGACGCGGTCGATGAAAGCAGAGACCGCTATTGCAGCGGCCAGCGCGTTGAATGTCAGCGCGTCTTGGCTGACCCATGGTTTCGGCGACCCCCAGCATGGCCAACAGCGGAGTAGTGATCGACGCAGCCGAGCTGTCGAGGTGTCCCCAGGCGACAACCGCCTCCCTATCCGGCGCGTCAGGTTCAAGATTTCTGCCGGGATCAGTGGCTACGAAATCGAGTACGACGAAGGCGATGGAGAGAGCGAGCCGATCTTCATGGCCCGCCGCTGGTTCGAGCAGCACCGTTACCGCCACGACCGCCTGCTCGCCGTGAAGGTGTCCGGCCGGAGCATGGAGCCCAGCCTCTACGACGGAGACCTCGTCATCGTCAACCTAGACGATACGCGCCTCCAGGATGGCCAGGTCTTCGCCGCCAACTACGATGGCGAAATGGTGATCAAGAGACTGAAGCGGGAGGCGGGCTCCTGGTATCTCGCATCGGACAGCCTGGACAAGGTCCGATTCCCGGACAAGCGGTGCTCAGACGGTTGCGGCCTGATCGGGAGGGTCGTTTACAAGCAGAGCGAGCACATCTGAGGTGCTAGGTCGGCGCCGCCACCATCTGCGGCGCGGCGATACTCAAAGAGACGAAGGTGTAGTTGGTGCCGCCAAGTCGAACTGCCGCGGGCGCCATCACAAACTGCACGGAGGACGCCGGGTTACAGGTCTTTTCTTGCGGCTTCCATCGCGGCGGAACCCCATGCTCTCATTCGCTCAATCAGGTTGGCATCAATCGAAGAGCAGCAATCTACCAGCCGGCAGCGGTCGAACAGCAACCCGCCCTTCGCTGCATAGCTTCCCCAACGTGCGCGATTGACTGCTTCTGTCACAAAAAACGCTCGCATCGGATCAAGAAGAAAATGGCCGTCGACCCACGTCTTGATGAAGGCGTCGGGCTGCAGCTGACATAGACCCTCAGTCCATGATGTTCCGGTCTTGCACTGCCCGAAGACGACAATCTGCGCGGCCGTCTTATCGGCAAAGGGAATCCAACCGACGACGTCCAGCTTGTCGTCATTGGCATTAACCTGGGCGTCGTCAATACTCCTGAAGCCGCGAGCCTCGCCCAGATCACTGCACAGCGCGTGCACCCTGCCGCCGAAATCACCACTTCCAGCGGCCGTTCCGAACACCATCGACTTGGCTCGATCGCCGCCCAGATACAGACGCAACACCCAAGCCGATACGGCCTCGAATAGCAATGTGTCATCGATCCCGGCGTAGGTGCGCGACTTTTTCATGTTTAATCGCGTGGCCAGCAGTAAGTATCGGTATAGAATCGCCTGCGTACTGTCCTCGCTGCCCGTGTACCGAACAACACTACCGACTTTGTTGAGCCCGAATGGATACCCCCCCCGACAGGCGCGCTCACGACGTTCGATTTCATCCATCACCTCGTCGACGTCGTCGGCGTTTTGGTCGTCGATGTCTTCGCAGCCAATGTTTGGTTCGCTCTCACCCTCGCGCCCAAGGAACGCGGTGATCTCGCGGGCCGACACGACGCCGTATGCACAAGCCATTAGCTCCGCGAAATCCGCAAGTTCGTGGATCTCTGCCCTCGGGGATGGACGTGCTGGCAACTTGAACACACCGCTACTCCGAGATACGCCGCCTCTTGGCTCGGCCATCCTGCTCGGCGCGCTTACGTTCCAGTTCGACATAGATATCGTCAGCCATATTGGCGATCGATCCAGCGATCCTCAGCAGTTGCTCCGAGTTGTCGTAACCAGTAGTCAAGTAGGCGCGAGCGGTGCTCAGCTCGCGTTTTGCTGCCAACATGGCGGACTCGAAGACCGCCTTGGGCGGCCTGCTGATTTCGACCGCCTTTTCCAACGGCGCCCCAGCCCGTAGCGCCTCAGTGGCTTGCAGGTTTCCAAGCACCGCATTGAGGTTACGCAAATCCGGATTCTGCGATCGAACGACAGGCGAGACTTGATCCCGTTTGCTGCCATAAAGCCACCGGCAGAGCTCGCCAAGCTCGGCGATGTTACCGCTTGGCACGGGATTCGCTGACTCGTCTTCCTTGGCCGCAACGCCTAGAAACTCGGCAATCCCTTCGTAGTCCAGACCGGTGTACAGGTGGGAAAATGAAAGGTGCCTGTTGTAGCGGTCGTCGCGATCGAACACCTTGGCGCCCTCCGCCTGCTCGAGCACCATCAAGCCTCGAAAAAGACGCTGGACCGTGCGATGGCGATCGCCGATCTGATTGGCGATGTCTGCGAGCGACACCCCGTACTTGCGGTGCACATCGGCAATATAGACTGCCTTGGCATAGCTACCCCACTTCGCAGGCCCATTTACATGCTTGAATCCAAGGTAGCGCCAAGCTCCTTCCCGGGTCTCGATAATCGCTGGCAGTTCGTCCAGAGCATTTCGCTGAATCTGAGAGAGAGGTGGAGCCGACCAGTGTCTTTCGGCGGCCAGCGCGGGGCTTCTCAGCGCCTTCACGGCAGCCAAACGGCGATTACCCTCGATCACCACATACTTGCCATTTTCCTCGGCGACGATCAGAGCCTCTTGCTCAAAGAATCCGCTGGCCGCGATCGACTGGACCAGTTCCTGGACATCCATGGCATCCCAAAGAATCTCCAGGATCTCATCTTCTGTCAGGATGTCGTCAATGCCGTACTCGGCCAGCCGTGGATTCTTTGAGTCAAAATAAAGTAAGTCCGTCTTAATCGGCTGGATGGTCTTTGGTTTCATGATTGCAGCTCGACGGTTGAGTAGGCGAGATGCGCCCGCCTTGCCGACCTTCCGGCTGTGGGGACATAGACATGGTGCGGTGCGATTAACAGCTCGTGAGCCGCACGCTTCCTTTGCAGCGAATAGCGAATGGGTAGTATGTCGATCTGGTGCTCGGCGTACAGATCTCTAATCAGCGGTTCGTCATCGTATGAAACGAGCCATGGAAGAACCCGTTGTGTCCCAAGATACCGCGCCAACTCGGCATGATCACCAGGCCCGTAACCGTTAAGATAGAGTTTCCGCCCCCTAACCAAGTACGGCGGGTCGGCATACACAAATGCCCGCGCCCGGTCGACGGGAAACTCTTGCTTCAGGAACTCGATCGCGTCCAGGCCGGTGACGTGAATTCGATCGCGAAGCTCGCCCAAAACCCTAACCCTGGCTACGAGGTCGACGCGATTGAAGCGAGCATCGAGACGCCACTCGCCGCTTTGGTGCAGGCCCCCAATCGGGCCTGCACCTTTCAGCACGCCAGAGCGATTGCAGCGATTCATGTAGAACGCCGCAAACCCCAAAGCGAACCTGTCGACTGAGTCGCCCGCTGCGCAAATAGCGTGCTGGCGCCGCCACTCTTCCACGTTCAGGGTCACCGACTGGATCTGGTCGATGAAACGCTCGTTCTCATCGAGCAAGGCACACCAGAGGGCATGCACTCGGGGATCGGCGTCGTTGATGTGGACGGCACGGACCCTGCCTGTGCACAACAGATTGAGCCCCGCCCCTGCCCCACCAGCATAGGGCTCGAAATAATCGCAACCGATCAACTGGTTGATCTCGAGCAGATCCGACAGGAAGTCGGAAAGACATCCTTTCCCCCCGGGGTAGCGTAGCGGGCTCGAAGGTCTCATGACGAGTCTTTCCGGGCAGACGTTCCGGCACTGTAACGCATCGATTTCCTTGTCGCCATTCCTAGTCAGTTACTTCCTGCCACGCATTGTAACGCCCCACTCTTGTCCACGGCCTTACTTCTGCAACTTGCCTGACACCCCGCTGGGCGGGCACCGGCGCGCTTTGGTGGTTCCGTGCGGCAGCGAGCTACCTAGCGCGCCCTGTTCGCTTGGTATACCGAGCACCTGCGCCGGGGTGGCGATCATGACGCGACGATGGACGATCTCATCGGCGAGATGATGGCTGAAGACGCAGCCGGCGGCTACTCCTACCGCCCAGGCACGGCATAGCATTCACCTTCGCAGATTCCGCTGTGCCCACTCCCGCCCCGCGCGGGATTTTTTTCGCCTTTGTCTTGGCGACCCCAGCTCAACACCCTCCGACATTCCGCACAACCTACCGCGCCATCCGCTCATAGCCGCTCGCCCGGCGCGGACGGGAACTGGCGCCGGCACGCATCGGCTCGGACAAAACTTAGGCCGGCCTATTGACAACAGGCTTAGGCCGCCCTAATATTTCCCTAACGGTTCGCACGGTGCATCGCCCAGCGGACATCTGGTGGCAGGGACTCACGACTGATCTCCTCCCTGCGACTCAAGGCTGAGCAGACCCAGCCTGCCGAGTGAGCCGTTGCTGTTGAGCGCCCTCCGGTGCAAAGCCTGCCAGGAGTCGCGCCCCTGTTCCGGACCGAAGGCCCCGGCCCCGAGGACGCTCACCAGCAGCCAGCAAAACGCCCGAGTGGCGCAATCAGCCGAGGCAAGACGGCCGTCGAGGACGGCATGAGCCGACAGCGATACCACTGGCACAACGGCCGGCGGCAGCCGGCGAGCTTCAACGAACCGAGAGAGGGAACGAAATGGCGACATGGATCCTGCTCGCTGCGGTGCTGATCGTGGTCCCGGTGTTTGCCGGGCATGCCATCGCCGCCGGCCGCGGGTGCGAGGAACGGGAATGAAGCCCATCTGGGTTCTTCTCGCCCTCCTGGCCGCGTTCGGCATCGTCGGCCGCATCGACTACGACGTCGAACTGCTGTCAGCCGAACTGCGGGCGGAGTACGTCCGGCAGTTCGCTGCGCAGCGGGCTGGGGTGGCGAAATGAACGCTCGCGGAGACCTTCCGGGATTTGGTGACGAGGCCACGTGGCCGGCTTGTTGCGGCGCGCATGGCGATCCACGCCTGTCCGGACCAGAGCCAGCCGATGAAGTCGAGCAGGCCCAGGACCTGATGGGGGAAATCCGCGAGCAGATCGACCGCGCGGAGGCGGCGGTGTGCCGCCGTGACTGGCAGACCTACCGGATCGCCATCCTCAACGCGCACGACTTGGCCGGGAGCCTGTTCCAATGAACAGCATCATCACCATTCGTGCCAGCTCTCTCGGCGCCCTCTTCGATTGCCCTGCACGGTGGGCGGCAACGCACATCGATGGTCTGCGCATGCCGAGCAACGCCAAAGCTACGCTTGGCAAGGCCGTTCACGCCAGTACAGCGGTCTTTGACCAATCGACCATCGACGGCGCAGGAATCACCGTTGACGAGTCTGCAGCAGCCGCCGTCGACGCCATCACGCACCCCGATGACGAGGTTGTGTGGGGCGAAGATAGCCCGGTCGATGCCGAAAAGATCGCAATCAGCCTGCACGCCAAATACTGTCAGCAGATCGCGCCGACGCAGCAATACACGGCTGTCGAAGTGACGTGCGAAAAGCTGGAGATCGCCGACCTTGGCATTGCCCTGTCTGGATCGACAGACAGAATCCGTAGGGTTGCTGAAGGGCAAGCCATCTGCGACTTGAAAACCGGCAAGACCGCCGTCGGCAGCGACGGAACGGTCAAGACGGCCGGCCACGCCTTCCAGATGGGAGTCTACGAACTGCTGGCGCAGCACTCTGCCGGCGTTCCTATCACCGGCCCGGCGCAGATCATCGGCATGAATACCGCCAAGACGCCGGCCTCGCAGCGCATCGGCACCGGCGAGATTGTCGGCGCACGTGATGTGCTGCTTGGCGACGGCGAATCGCCGGGCGTCCTTGAGCACGCATCACGACTTATCCACAGCGGCAGCTTTTTCGGCAACCCCAAAAGCATGATGTGCCACCAGGCATATTGCCCGATTCATTCCACCTGCAAATTCAGGAAATAGCCATGAACGCACCAACAGACCTTGCCTCCCTGCGCGCCAACCAAACCGCAGTGCGCCTCGCCGACATGAAGCCCAAAGAGCAGATCGCCTACCTGCTCAAGCAGAAGGCCGGCGAAATCGCCAAGATGCTCCCCAAGCACCTGAACGCCGAGCGACTCCTGAAGGTGGCGCAGATCGCCGCCACGACGACGCCAGCGCTCGCAAAGTGCGACGTGGCCAGCCTCGTCGGCGCAATCGGCCAGTGCGCTCAAATGGGCCTCGAGCCAAACACCGTTCTTGGCCACGCCTACCTGGTCCCGTTCAACACCAAGCGCAAGGACGTCAACGGCGGTGAGCGCTGGGTGAATTCGGTTCAGGTCGTCATCGGGTACAAGGGTCTTATCGACCTCGCGCGCCGCTCAGGGCAGATCGTCAGCATTGCCGCGCACGAGGTTTGCGATGCCGACCGGTTTGAACTGGTCTATGGCTTGGACGAGAAGCTGAACCACACGCCGGCCATGGGCAATCGCGGCGAAGTCATCGGCTTCTACGCGGTCGCCAAACTCAAGGACGGCGGGCACTGCTTCGAATTCATGAGCCGGCATCAGGTCGAGACGATCCGCGACGGCTCGCAGGGATTCCAGCAGGCCAAGAAATACGGCAAAGAGGCGGCGCACCCATGGTCCGCTCACTTCGTCGAAATGGGCCGCAAGACGGTGATTCGCCGCCTTGCCAAGTTCCTGCCGCTGTCCGTCGAATTCCAGACCGGTGTAGCGCTGGATGCCATGGCCGAGTCCGGGAAGGACCAGCACAACGACGACATCGACGGCGATTTCATGGTCACGGCAGACGATGCGCCTCCGAACATCGACTACGACACCGGCGAAATTACCCATCCGCAGCTCGACCACAAGCAACCTGCAACCATCCCGCAGCAGACCGCTGTTCCAGAGGCTGTCCGGGCGACGCTGGACGATGACGCCCGTGCCCATCAACAGGCGCTGGCCGAAGCCCTGGCCAGGGAAGAGCGGACCGAGAGCCAGCGCCGGCGACGCGAGCGCGGCTCGATGAGCGTCGAGTAACCACAAGATACCGAGGAGAAGCGGCAGGCCGGCGCAGAAGCCAGAATCAACCCAGGATGGGCACGACATGAGCGCAACGACAAACACGATTTCTCTCTTCCGGGCGGCGAGCATTGGCGAAGACCATCCGCCTCTGATGACCATCAATGCCCACGAACAGATCAGCGAAGCACCCTCGCTGAGCGCGGCAAAGGATCTGCATAACAGGCAGGGCGTCGCACTCGCTGACGCCTTGTTGAGGTCACTTCCTGGCGGAACGATTGATGTTCTGTTGATCGAGTTAATGCGCCGCAGGGCGTCGCTGCTCGCCGTTCCGCTTGTGATCAACGGGGCGAATGCGCGGGCTGACGCGCTGACATCAACGTGAAGTTGCGGAGGGTTGAACAAGAAGCTCCGCAACAGGCCGGGGATCAGCACCGGCCGCCCCACCCAACAACCGAAAGGACCACATGGCATGAATGCACCAGATGACGTCAAGGCCGTGCTCGGCATGACCGCCGACACCGTCGGCAAGGATCTCCTGACCGCCCTCCTCCAGGAAATCAGGCTGCTCCCCGATGTGTGGGTCAAGCTGCCCAAGGGGAAGCAGGGCGACATCATCGACCGCCTCCGGGACCGGGTGACCAGCAACGTCCGGATGGCCGTCCACCTGATGGCGTCCCAAGGGCGAACGGTGGTGGTCGGCGATCTCGAACAGATCACGATCAAGAACGGAACCAAGGCGGTGATCAATATCGGCCGTGGTGCCGAGTCGCTGCATGAGCTCTACGACGCCCAGGGCAAGGCCGTCCTGATCGTCGTCGCGGACGCCGGCGATCACACAGGCGGCATGGATGAAATTCAGGGCGAAGCCGATCAGCGCGGCCTCGACCTCGGGCACGAGTACCACGACAACGATGGCGGCGGGATGGACAAGAGCGAGAACGACCGCGGCACGACGATCGATGGCGAGGTACCCCGATTGCCCGCGCCCAGCGACCCAGGGCCTACAGCGGAGGAACGGAACCAAGCCTTCGACGATGGCTACGAGGCCGCCGCCGCGGGAAAGCTGGAGAGCGACTGCCCGGTCATCAGCGGCGAACTGGTCATCGAATGGCTGCGCGGACACCGAACGTTCCACGCAGGCAAGAACACCAAGGGGAGGAAGGCATGAAGATCACCGGCATCCAGACCAAGAACTTCCTCGGCGCACGCGAAGTCGACCTGAAGCTCACCAAGCCGGTCTGCCTCGTCGTTGGGCCGAACGGCTCCGGGAAGAGCAGCCTCCATGAGGCGGTCCGCCAGGCGCTTACCGGCGAGTCAGTCCGCGTCCACCTGAAGAAGGACTACCAGAAGCTCGTGACCGACGGCGCCGAAGTCGGCTACGCCGTCGTGGATCATGACGGCGAGCGCTCGGCGATCACCCTGCCCAACGGAACCCACGAACACACCGGCGACGGCCGCCCGCCTGCCGCCGTCTCTTTCTGCCTCGACGCACAGCGATTCGCCAGACTCGACGCCAACGAGCGCCGGCAGTTCCTGTTCGGCCTGATGGGCCTGCAGACGGACGGCCCGTCGGTCACCGCTCGCCTGGCTGCCAAGGGTTGCGACCCAGCCAAGATCGAGCAGATCGCTCCGTTCCTGCGGTCGGGGTTCGACGCTGCGCACAAAGAGTCGCAGGCGAGAGCGCGCGATGCCAAGGCGTCATGGCGCGCAATCACCGGCGAGACCTACGGCAGCACCAAGGCGATCACGTGGCGTGCGCCAAAGCCGCCAACCCGCAAGCAAGCCATGCAGAGCGCCAGGGCAGAGATCGCCATCCTGTCGCAACAGATCAGCGATGGAACGAGCGCAGTCGGAGAGATGCAGGGTCGCGCCAAGGCCCAGGCAGAGCAAAGCGCAAGGCTGGCCGGCCTGCGCGAGCGCGCGGGCAAGTACGCCCGTATCGCAGACAACCTTCGCAGAGATGAGGCCGAGCTGAAGGAGTGGCAAGCAAAGGTTGAGCAGGAGGAAGGCAAAATGGCGCGGGCCAACAAGCCGGTCGGCCCGACCTACACCTGCCCATCGTGCGCGGCAACGCTGCGTCACCACAACGGCGCCCTGGTCGTGTTCCACCAGCAACAGGATGCAGTTGCTCCTTCCGACGCCCAAGAAAAGCTCCGCGAGTACCGCAATGCGCGCGACGTGCTCCACAGATCAGTCGAGAACGATAGGCGCGACCTTGCCAGTGCCGACTCAGCGGCAAAGGCGCTGGCAGAGATCGAAAGCTCTGGAGCTGAGCCGGCCCCGGCGCCAGAAGAAATCGCAGCGGCTGCTGCCGGCGTCGCGGCGACCAAGAAGGAACTCGCTGCGATGGAATCGAAGCTCAAGGAACTCGAGGCGGACGAGCGCCTGGCAGAGCAAGCCGACAGGCGCACGGAGGCGGCGCAACGCCACCACTGTGACGTTGCGCAATGGGAGTCTGTTGCTGATGCCTTGGCTCCGAGCGGAATCCCTGGCGAATTGCTGTCCGAGGCGCTTGGCCCGATCAATGAGCGGCTGGCAAGATCGAGTTCCATCGCTGACTGGCTGCGAGTCGGTATCCAGGCGGACATGACCATTGCGGCCGACGGAGGGCGCCCCTACGCGCTGCTGTCCGAGTCCGAGAAGTGGCGCGCCGACGCGATGATCGCCGAGGCGATCGCCCACCTGTCCGGGATCCGCGTCCTGACGCTCGATCGGTTCGATGTCCTCGACCTCAAGGGCCGTGAGGATCTGCTGTATTGGCTCGACGAGCTCGCCGACACCGGGGACATCGACACGGCGTTGGTCACCGGCACTCTGAAAGGCCTGCCGGCACGCCTGCCGGAGCGGATCGAGGCGCACTGGATCGAGAACGGGCTCGTCGCGAAGATCCGGGAGGCCGCATGAGATTCGCCACGCCAGTCGGGGCCTACGAGATCGACTCCGTCCCGAGCCAGCCGCAGGTCGCGCATTGCCACGGGTTCTTCGTGCACAACGACCGGCGCGGTCGAGGACTGGCGCACGATCTGAAGACCCACCAGAACCTGATGCTCTCGCGACTCGGCTACGACTTCGCCACCTGCACCGTTTGCCGCAGCAACGACCGTCAGAAGAAGGTCCTGGCTCGGGCTGGGTGGCGGAGCCTGGCATCGTTTGTCAGCAGCAAGACCGGGGAGCAGGTTGAGCTGTGGGGTTACGAAATCCCAGAGGCGTCTCGCCTCCAGGCGGCCACATGACGGCGCCGCCGATCGGCAGCTTCATCCGGCCCGTGCCATCCGCGCTGTACTGCTACCAGGTCATCAAGGTCACCCCGGAGAACGCAAATGGTCCGGAATGCCTCTTCTGCAAGCGCTTCGGGTACGACCCGCAAACGCAGCGACCAGTGCAAGACGGACACCAGGACATTCACTACCTGCATAACCTCAAGCAGGTCATCGACGGCGTGTGGAAAGACGAGTGGGAGTTCGACACGCCCCGCTGGACATGCGTGCCGCTGTACTGGCGGAAGATGCACATCGACGATGTCAAGCGCGCCGGCGGCTACACGCCTGCGATTCAGCTATCGCTCTTCTGAGGGAGCAGCGTGAAATGACCGCCATCTTTGAACTGCCCCTGCCATCCGAAACGCTCAACCCTGACGAGATCGTCGAGATCACAGGCGCCAAGACATGCGACGGCCAGCGCTCCTGGCTCGACACCAACCGCTGGAAGTACCACACCAACCGTGCAGGACGGCCGATCGTTGGCCGGATGTATGCACGGCTCAAGCTCGCCGGGATCGATGCCTCGACACTCGCTCCGCAGGGCTGGACGCCGGATTTCTCGGGGATACGCTAGAGTAAACGGCATGAACCGTCCGAAGACCACATCGTCAGACCTTCCGCCGCGAGTGATTCGGCGCGTGCGCCGCCTGAAGTCTGGCAAGCTGTGGGAAGGGTTCTACTATTGGGCTGCCGCCGACAAGCGCGAGATACCTCTCGGCACCGATCGGGTCGAGGCGCTGCGCAAATGGGCCGAACTTGAGGCGGCGCCGGTACCGGTCGAGGCGGGGACCATGCGCCTCGTCTTCGACCGCTACGAACGCGAGATCATCCCGGACAAGGCGTCAAAGACCCAGGCATCGAACCGCCTCGAACTGGCGCGGCTGCGTAGCGTGTTCGATTCGGCCCCGATCGACGCCATCACCCCGCAGCACATCGCGCAGTACCGGGACAGCCGGATGACGAAGGCGCGGACGCTGAAGGACGGAACAGTCATCCCGGCCAGGCGCGCCACGATCGCCGCCAACCGCGAACTCGCGCTGTTCTCCAACGTCTTCAACAAGGCACGCGAGTGGGGCTACACGGCGAAGACGAATCCATGCGCCGGCGTCGCCAAGAACAAGGAAACGCCTCGCGACTTCTACGCCGACGACGCGGTGTGGTCAGCCGTCCGCAATTGCGCGCCGGCCGAATTGCAGGATCTGATGGATCTGGCCTACCTCAGCGGCCAGCGACCGGGCGACGTCCTGCGGATGACCATGCGCGACGTGGTTGACGACGCGCTGGTCGTTCGGCAAGGCAAGACTCGCAAACAGATTCGCATCCAGCTCAACGATGCAGACGGCGGTCGCACCAAGTTGGGCCAACTCATCGACCGGATCAAGCGCCGTCCGGTTTCCGGGCTGTACCTGGCCACGACAGATGCCGGCAGGAGGATGACGGTTGGCATGCTTCGGCTGCGGTTCGTGGCTGCTCGCGATACTGCGGCGAGCCAGGCCGAATCAGCTGGCAACGCAGAGCTTGCAGCGCGCGTCCGGCAGTTCCAGTTCCGCGATTCGCGCCCCAAAGCCGCCAGTGAGATCGCTGACCTTGGCGAAGCCGCCAAGCTGCTCGGGCACTCCGACAAGGAACTGACCAAGGTCGTCTATCGCCGGATCGGCGAGAGCGCGAAGCCGACTCGATGAGGGTTTCGGAAATCGTTTCCGAAAGTTTCGGAAACGGCCCGCTCTGGGCCACATGCCGAACGAGAGTTGGCAGATAACAACACGAATAAAATCAATTCGTTGCTGGCGGAGAGGGAGGGATTCGAACCCTCGGTAGGCTCACACCTACGCCTGATTTCGAGTCAGGTACATTCGGCCACTCTGCCACCTCTCCGTCGGGCGCGAATATTAGCACAGGAACGCTCACATGCCACCTGTCGCGAACCTGGCCGCTGGAACTTTTCTGCGCTCGCACCCAGCACGTCCAATCGCCAGCCTGACGCCGCCGGCAGCCACAGGCGGCGCCCGGGCCCTCAGGTCGCCGCGATCGTCGCCATACCGCCAAAGTACGGACGCAGAACCTCGGGAATGCTGATGCCGCCATCGGCATTCTGATAATTCTCCATCACCGCAACCAGGGTGCGCCCGACAGCCAGACCGGAACCGTTGAGGGTATGCACGAGTTCGGTCCGGTTGCGCTCGTTGCGGTAGCGTGCCTGCATTCGCCGCGCCTGGAAGGCCTCGAAGTTGGAGCACGACGAGATCTCGCGGTAGGCGTTCTGCGCCGGCAGCCACACTTCGAGATCGTAGGTCTTGGCTGAGGAGAAGCCCATGTCGCCGGTGCACAGGGTGACTCGCCGATACGGCAGTTCGAGCAGTTCGAGGATGCGCTCGGCGTGACCAGTCAGTTCCTCGTGTGCCGCCTGCGAGTCGGACGGGGCAACGATCTGCACCAGTTCGACCTTGTCGAACTGGTGCTGGCGGATCATGCCGCGCGTGTCGCGACCATAGGAGCCGGCTTCCGAGCGAAAGCAGGGTGTGTGACAGACGAGCTTCAACGGCAGGTCCGCAGCGGCCAGAATCTCGTTGCGAACGATGTTGGTGACCGGCACCTCGGCGGTCGGAATCAGGTACAGCGGCTCGGCGTCGGCGCGCGGGATGCGGAAGAGATCCTCCTCGAATTTCGGCAGCTGCCCGGTTCCCGTGAGGCTGGCGGCGTTGACCAGATACGGCGAGTAGACCTCCTGGTAGCCGTGCTCGGCGGTATGTGTATCGAGCATGAACTGGGCAAGCACGCGGTGCAGGCGCGCCAGCGGCCCCCTGATCAGGCAGAAACGCGTGCCGGCGATCTTGGCGGCGGTGGCGAAGTCGAGCTGCGCCAGCGCTTCGCCGAGGTCGACATGATCGCGGACGGGGAAATCGAAGCTGCGCGGTGTTCCGCAGCGCTTCATCTCGGCATTGTCGGCATCGGATCGGCCCAGCGGCACGCTCTCGTGCGGCGGATTCGGCAGCGTCGCCAGAAAATCGTCGAGTTCCCTGAGCAGATCACCAAGCCGGGCTTCATTGGCCTCCAGCTCTTCCTTCAGCGCCGCCACCTGTTGCATCAGAGCGGTGGCATCCTCGCCACGCGCCCTGAGCCCGCCAACCTGCTTCGACAGGCTGTTGCGAGTCGCCTGCAAGTCCTGGGTGCGCGTCTGCAGTTGTTTGCGCTCACTTTCGAGCCGCTGAAAACCGCTACGGTCGAGGCTGAAGCCACGTGTTGCCAGCCGCTCGGCAACGGCATCGATGTTGTTGCGCAGCAATTGGATGTCAAGCATGCTCAGTCCTTGTCTTGTCGTGCGTGCCGGTCGAGCTCGCGCAGGTGGGCGAGTTTCTCGCTGATCCGGATCTCGAGCCCACGCGCCACCGGCCGATACCATTCGACCTTCGCCATCCCTTCCGGGAAATAGCTCTCGCCGGCAGCGTAGGCCTCGGGCTCGTCGTGCGCGTAGCGATAGTCCCTGCCGTGGCCAAGCGACTTCATCAGCCGCGTCGGCGCATTGCGCAGGTGGAGTGGCACCGGCCGCGACGCGTCAGTGCCGATGAAGCCGCGCGCGGCATTATACGCGAGGTAGCCGGCGTTCGACTTCGCCGCCACCGCCAGGTAGAGAACCGCCTGCGCCAGCGCCAGCTCGCCCTCGGGAGAACCGAGGCGCTCGAAGGTCTCGGCGGCGTCGAGCGCGATGCGGGCAGCGCGCGGATCGGCAAGGCCGACGTCTTCCCAGGCCATGCGAACAATTCGTCGCGCCAGGTAGCGCGGGTCAGCACCGCCATCGAGCATGCGGCAGAACCAGTACAGGGCCGCATCCGGCGAGGAACCGCGGACCGCCTTGTGCAGGGCCGAGATCTGGTCGAAGAAGGCATCGCCGCCCTTGTCGAAGCGCCGCAGGCTCTGCGCCACCGCCTGCTCGACGAAAGCGCCGTCGATGGAGGGCGGCTGCGTCGCCGCGGTTGCGGTGGCAATCTGCTCGATCAGGTTGAGCAGGCGCCGCGCGTCGCCATCGGCAAAGCCGATCAGCCGCGCACGCGCATCATCGCTGACGCTCGTTTCGGGCAACGCGTGCCGACAGGCCCGTTCGAGGAGTTCGCCCATCTCGTCCGGCGACAGCGGCTGCAGCACGTAGACCGCCGCCCGCGAGAGCAGCGCCGAGTTGAGTTCGAACGACGGATTCTCGGTCGTCGCACCGACGAACGTCAGCAGCCCACCCTCGACGTACGGCAGGAAGGCATCCTGCTGCGCCTTGTTGAAACGATGCACTTCATCGACGAAGAGGATCGTCCGCCGGCCACTGCGGGCACGGCTGACTTCGGCGCGAGCGACCGCCTCACGGATGTCCCTGACGCCGGCAAAAACCGCCGAGAGAGCGATGAAGTCGGCAGCGAAGGCGTCCGCCATCAGGCGCGCGAGCGTCGTCTTGCCGACTCCGGGCGGTCCCCAGAGGATCATGCTGTGCGGCTGTCCGGACTGGAAGGCGACGGCCAGCGGCTTTCCCGGCCCGAGCAGGTGCGTCTGGCCGATCACTTCGGCCAGCTTCCGCGGCCGCAGTCGTTCGGCCAGCGGTACGTGCGAATGGTCTTCTGCGGACAGGCCGATCATCTTTCCTTCCCTTCAGGCAGCACGCCGCGCGAGCCACTCCCGCGAGCGGCCAGAGCGCCACCGATCAGCTCCGGCAGCAACCATGTTAAGCGTTTTTTGCCACTCGCCGACGAGAGCATGCCGCACTCCGCCGACCGGCCGCGCGGCCGGGTACGTGCAGGAAGCGCGCCGGCGGAGCACGACGAGGCGACATCCCGGCGACTGCGCGTGGCGCTCCGGGAGCAGGAACGTGAACGTGAAATCCCGCACGACAATCGTTGCCGGTTGCGCGTATCGTCGCGCCATCGCTTCAGGCAACCTTGGCAGGAGGGATCGAAATTGAAGACAGAGAGAATTCGCAGCGGTAGCGACCGGCGCCAGGTCGACCTCGGCCGGCCAGGCAAGCTGCCGGAGCGCCGGCGGCAACCGGAACGTCGCCTGCCGGAGCTGAACGAAGCGGCCGATATCTCTTTCGAAGGTTTCCAGTTGCTTCTCGCCGAGGTCAACGGACGCACTGGCAAGCGCCGATCAGCAATGCGCGGTTGAACGACAACGCCCCTTGCGGGCTGCGCTCGGAGCGACGTCATGGGCAGCGGCAACGGGCTGCTGGCGCCGACAGGTGCATCCGAGTTGCGACGGGACACCATTGGTCCCCGCGGCAACCAGAAGTCCGAGCGTTCGACCGGGTCCCCGCCCGGTCTTTTTTTTCCTGCCGCCGGCGCGCGCCAGCGCCGCGCTGCGAAGCCCGCCCTGCTTCGTCGCCCTCTCAGGGCTGCGCAGCAGGGACAGGCGTCGCAAAGGCGTCGCTGACCGACTGCTCGAGCTCGCTGAAGGCTTCGCCGACATAGTCGCTCAACCGCTCGAGATGCGGCAGCTCATCGGTCGCGATGAGACCGAAGAACAGCCGGCCGGCGTAGCTGAAGAGCGTGATGTTGAGCAGATTGCCCGGCGGCAGAGTGCTGATCGGGTGCAGTTCCTCGATCCTCGCTCCCTTGATGTAGAGATAGTGCGTCGGGCCGGGTACGTTGGAAACCAGCGTATTGCCATTCGCCGGCGGCAGGTGGTCGCTGAGATTGAGCTTTTCTGCGATGAGGCCAACCAGTGAGGTGATCACCGTGTAGGACTCGATCGCCTCCGGCGCAACGCTGTCGATCAGCGTGCGCACGTTGCGCAGCGAAAAACCGATGTTGCGCAGGCGAACGTAGGGATCGTCGGTCGGCGCCGACAGCTCGACCTGCACGAAGCCGATCTTGTTGCCGCTGCCCTCGTCCCCCTCGCGCCGCAGGTTGACCGGCATCTGGATGGTGATTGGCGTCCGCAGTTTCACGCCCTCGTCGCGCAGGTAGCGGTGCAACGCCCCATCGAGGCAGGTCAGCGCCACGTGATTCAGCGTCGAGCGCGTCCGGGCACGGACCGCGTTGACTCGCTGCATATCGACGCAGGCGGAAGCGAACTGGCGGCCGGAAGTCACCTGACCGGTCAGTGGCGTGTTGCCATCGGCGGCAAAAGGCAGCGAGATGGCGTTCTTCGTCAGCTTGACACTCTCCAGCAGCATCATCGCAGCCAGACGTCCGACCCCGAGAACGCGCTTGCCGGCACCGAGCAGATCGCCGAGCAGCGAGGTCGCCAGCTTCTCGCGCTCGCGCTGCAGCCGGCGCTCCGCCTGACCATGGCGAACCGACCAGACGGGCCGCAGCTCGCGATCCTCAGCGCTCGTCGACAGCGATTCCGCCGCCCAGCGCATCATCGTCACGCCGTCGGCACAGGCATGATGCATCTTCAGGTAGAGCGCGAAACGCGCCCCGCTCAGACCGTCGACGACGTGCAGTTCCCAGAGGGGTCGTGAGCGTTCGAGCATCGGCTGATGCAGCTCGGCGACCAGCTGGTAGAGATCGCGCTGACTGTTCCTGCCGCGCCGCAGCCGGTGATAGAAGACGTGCTGCTCGAGATCGACCGTCTCTGCCTGACGCCAGCTCGGCATCGACGTCAACGAGAACTCGATCAGCCGATTGAACGGTGGTTGAACATCGACACACGCGAGCAACTCGCGCTGCAGCTCGCTGGCGAAAGCACTCGTCGAGCCGGCCGGGCGCTTGCAGATCATCAGTCCACCAACGTGCTTTGGACTCTCCTCCGACTCGGCAATGAAGAAACCGAAATCGAGCAGGGACAGTTTGTTCATGGTGGTCTCCTTCCGGATCATGCGGGAATGCGGTCAGCGCAGCGACCGGGCGACACCTTAGCACATACCCCTCTTTTAGAGGTCGGCGCCCAGGCGTTTAGTGTGCGTCCTCTAGTGATGCCGGCTAGACTCCTCGGCGTTGGCTGGTGGACGGAAGACTGACTCCAGCGACTGACGATGCTCACCTCACCCGCTTGCGGGAGAGCCACGGGCAAGTGGTCCTGACTCTTCTGTGGCGTCGCCGCCGGCAACGCACAGCCAGGGCCCTTAGGCAAACGCCGGAAGTCCGGCACCCTGTTCGATGAAGGAGATTCAAATGAGCAACCCAAGCAGCAATCTGATGGACCACATCAACGCCGAACAACTGCTGGCCCAGACCCGGGAAGGGCTGCGCAAGCTCTGGCTGTGCGGTCTTGGCGCCTACTCGCTGGCCACCCGCAGCAGCATGCAGACCTTCGAGACGCTGGTTCGTGAAGGGCAGGCGATGCGACCGAAGGCCCGCCAGCAGATCGAGGAAACCTCGGCCGAACTGAAGAGCAGCGCGACGGCGACGATCGAGCGCGGCGAAAACCTGGTGCGCGAGCGCTTCCTCAGGCCGCTCGACTTCGTCATCCTCGCCACCCGGCACGACATCGAGCAGCTCTCGCTGCGCGTCATCCAGCTCAGCGCCGAAGTCCACAAGCTGGCCAGCGGCAAGATCAAGTCGCTCGAGAAGCCGGCAGCCAAGGCCGAAGCAGGAACCATCGCCAGCAGCGCCTGAGCGGTGCGGGCAGAGCCGGCGCGGCCGCCATCCGGTCGCCTGCGACCGGTCGGCTGCCACCGGTGAAGCGAGCTTTGCAGCGGCGCGCGTGTCGCGCACCATGCGCCACGCGCGCCAGCGTCATGGCTGAGCGACCTTCGCCGCCTCGCGCAGTAGCCACTGCCGGAACGATTGGACCGGCGGGCGCTCCGCAACCGCCTCCGGTACCACCAGGTAGTAGGCCTGCGTGCGGCGGATGACCAGTTCGAAGGGCTGCACCAGCCTTCCGGCCACCACCTCGGCCTCGACCAGAGGCTGCGACGCAAGCGCGATGCCGACGCCATCAATCGCTGCCGACAGCACCAGTCCGGAGTCGCTGAAGTGGGTACCAGCGTCGGGATCAATGCCGCTGACCCCGGCGAGGTGCAACCATTCCGCCCACGTCGGGCGATCGAGCAGTTCCATGATCGACTCGTCATGGAGCAGATTGTGCCATCGGAGATCCGTCGGAACCTTCAGCGGGCGCATCGAGAACAGCAGCCGCGGACTGCAGACGACGGCATAGCCCGGCGAAAACAGACGATCGACCCGACACCCATCGTACTGGCCACGGCCGAAGCGGATGAACACCTCGGTCTCGTCCTCACGTAGATCGACCCTCGCGAGCCCCGAGACCCGGCCGGAATCACGTGCATCGATGGTCTCGATCGACGCCGACATGTGCAACTGCACCTCGGGATGCTCGGCCGTGAAACCGGGCAGATGACGGATCAGCCAGCGACTGCCAAAAGCGGGTGGCGTCGTCAGCAGCAGGCGCCCGCCAGGCTCACGCCGGCGTGTGCTTTCGATCGCCGCAGCAAAGCAATGCAGCCCCTCACGCACTTTCGGCAACATGAGCCGGCCTTCGCGCGTCAGTTCCAGCGCCCGCGTCAACCGACGGAACAAGTCGAAGCCGAGGTATTCCTCGAGACCGCGAATCTGATGGCTGATCGCCGTCGGCGTTACCGACAGCTCGGCGGCGGCGTCCTTGAAACTCAGGTGCCGGGCCGCTGCCTCGAAGGCACGCAGGGAATTCAGCGGTGGAAGACGATAGGTCATATGGCTGAGTTTTTCTCACCTGTTGCCTGATTATTGATCGTTTGCCGCTGTCCTGGCAAGCGAATACAGTGGCGTCACCGTCTCGAAAGCCGAGACATCCACCAGGAAGAAACAAATGAAAGCCGATCTTACCCGCGAACAGATGATGATGATTGTCGAACGTGCCCGTTATCAGCAGAGCATCGCGGCTGGCGAAATCGTCGTCAGCGGCACGCGCAAGGCGCTGTCCGCTCTCGCCAGATGGACCGACAGATTCCTGCACGGCCTGCCGATGGCGCCGACCGCCCGCCAGTGATCGCCGGAATGGCCTAGAATGGCGGCCTTGCGAGACCTTCCAGCCAGGGCGGCGCCATGCCAAGAATCCGCATCGAGCTGCCCGAGCAGTTCAGCTTCTCGACCGACATCACGCTCTACGTCGGCCACATGAATTACGGCGGGCACCTCGACAACGCCCTGCTGCTGTCGGTGGTGTCGGAGGCCCGCGCCCGCTTCTTCCGCTCGCTCGGCTATGGCGAACTCGATGTCGAGGGTCTGGGCATCATCATTGCCGACGCCGCGCTGCAGTACCGTTCGGAAGCCTTCCACGGTGAAATCATGGAAGTCCGCATGACGGCTGCCGATTTCAGCAGCAAGGGCTGCGACCTGCTGTGGTGCATGAACGAAAAATCCACCCGGCGCGAAGTTGCACGCGGCAAGACCGGGATCGTCTTTTTCGATTACCGCTCGCGTCAGGTCGCCCCGACACCCGAGGCCTTCCGCGTTCGCGCGACGGCGGACACCAGCCCTTCTTAGGCGGACAGGTACTCGCGGATCAGCCGCTTCTGCAGGTTCTGCACCTGCTTCAGCGACTCCCTCAGGATCAGCCGGTCGAGTTCGTGCAGTTCGTCGGGGTTGACCCGGTTGGTCGCCGCACTCTGCGCAACGTCTGCCTGACGCCCCAGCCGCAGGCGCTGGATGTGCTGGAAGGCATCGATCAGCGCCGCCAGCTCGTCGCCTGCAATGCCACTGCGCTCGCCCATGACGCGCAACCGCTCGCCGGTGTTCGTATCCGGAATGCGCAGTGCAAGGGCGTAGATGCGCGCAGCATCGACGAAGGGACGAGAGCCGTGCTTCTTGAGGTCGATGGTATGTGGAAAGTCCTTGTCGTCGTCGTAGCGGAAGCCCTTCCACCAAGTGAGTGGTGACTCCCAGTTGAGCGAGTTCTCGACCATCGCACGCATGAAGATGGGGTAGGACGAGGCTCTGTCGAGCAGCCACGCGCGCAGCTCGTTGGCCAGCGAGTCCTGCCCGTAGAGCGCCCGCAGGTCGAAGAAAATGCTCGAGTTGAGCAGCGCGTCAGGCCGAGGCTCGGTGAGCCAGCCGAGAAAGGCGCCCTGCCATTCGCTCGCGGACAGGCACCACTGCGGGTTGCTGGCCATGATGTTGCCCTTGCAGAGCGGAAAGCCGCAGGCGTCGAGCGCTTCATTGACGGCCCGGGCAAAGGGAAGGAAGGCTTCCCGCAAAGCGGGCGCGTCGTCCTCCGACTCGGCAGCAAAGATCAGGCCGTTGTCCTGGTCCGTGGTCAGCGTCTGCTCCAGCCTTCCTTCAGAGCCGAAAACCAGCCAGCACCACGGCACGTAAGGCAACTCGAACGCCCCGGCGAGCAATTCGATGACCTGCATCGTCAGCAGATCGTTGAGCGAAGAAATCCTCTGACAGAGTGTCTCCGCACCGACCCGCTCGGCAACCAGGCGACAAACGAAGGCCCGGATGTCGCCCGCCAGACCCACCAGGGTATCGACATCGCGGGCGCCCAGAATCGCCTGCACGAGGTCGCCCTGTCGCGCCCCCGGCAGGGTGTGCAGGTCGGCCTGCGACACCAGATGGAAATAGCTGCCGTCGCTCTCGGTGAGTACCAGGTGATGCACGCCGCGCCGAACCATCACCACACTCGCCTGGTGCGCGCTGCCGTCGGCGGGCACGGTGATCAGGCCGCTGGTCATCACCGACGCAACCGGCGCCTGCAGATCGCAGGTCTCGAGGGCAATCCGTCGCACGACGTCGTGCAGCGTGAGGATGCCGAGCGGCACCCGGCTGTCCTGATCGACGACCACCACCGCGTCGGCACGCCGCTGGTCGAGGAGGAGCAGCGTGTCACGCACGCTGGCTGCCGGCGCGACGGTCAGCGCCTCGCCGCGTACCAGCGAGCGCAACGACACGTACGGCGAGAAAGGCGTGACGCGCGTTGCCGGATCAGTACTTGAGGCGGGCATGGAAGGTCTGCCGGCTGGCTTCGCGCGCCTGCCGCAGCGTGCGGATGCCCATTTCGGCGAGCAGCGGCAGCATCTTCAGAAAGACCTCGCCGGTGACCATCGCGTCGCCGAGCGCCGTGTGACGGCCGAACACTGACACGCCGAGACGTTCGGCGATCGCCTCGAGCCGGTGTGTCGGCTGATTGCTGTGCAGGGCCGCCGACAGCAGCAAGGTGTCCAGTACCGGTTGCTCGAAGCGCACGCCGGTCTGCTTCTCCTTGAGCTGCAGGAAGCGCATGTCGAAGGCGGCGTTATGTCCGACGAGCACCGTATCGGCACAGAAGGCGTGGAACTTCGGCAACACGACATCAATCGTCGGCTGGCCGACAAGGAGTTCGCGCGTGATGCCGTGCACCTCGATCGACTGCGGCGACAGCCGGCACTGCGGATTGATCAACTGGTCAAAGCACTCGTGGCGCAGCAGACGGCGATTGACGATCCGCGTCGCTCCGATCTGGATGATCTCATCGCCCTGCGACGGCTGCAGGCCGGTGGTTTCGGTGTCGAAGACGGTGTAGGCGAGTTCCGTGAGCAGGCGGTCGTCGAGTTCGTGACTGGCAGCCGACCAGCTGAAAAGATCGAAATCGTAGAACTCGGGTCGCTCCCCTTCGGCAGCAGCGACGATCGCCCGTGGCAGGTCGGTCGGTGCTTCGGCGATCGGCAGCATGGTGCGGAAGAAGGCGCGATGCGACACCCGTTCGCGCTGAAACCAGATGTCGCCGTTGCAGCGCTCGACGATGTCGGTGACGCTGAGCGGCGACGAGTCGCCGGCGGTCGACATCGGATCCTGCAGCCAGCTCATCGCGGTTTCGTTGTTCATGAAGGTACCGAGCCAGGACAGGTCCAGTTGCGCCAGCTGTGCGCTGCGCGTCAGCGACAGCCGCACCTCGCGCACCTGGTACTCGTCCTGCAGGCGCAGAGCCAGATAGCGCAGCGCCTGGAATAGACCGTAGCCATCGACGCGCAGCCAGAGGTCTTCATCGACGTTCTCGGTCTTGACGGCAAGGGCCCGCCGCTCGTCGGCACGTCTCTCGCCGATGCGCCGGGCGGCGACGACCAGCACTTCGGCGCCGCGCATCTCCTCGAGCAACCAGCGCTCACGCAGGTCGTTGGAGAAGGCGCTGGCAGCGCTCTCGAACTGCGCCGACAGCTTCGCCGCCTCGTCATGGACGACCCGCAGGAAGCGGTCACGCTGCGGCACCGGCATGTCGGCAACCTCGGACAGCATCTCCGCTGCCGCCCGGATGCTGCCCAGCGGCCCGCGCCCGCCCTCGATCAGCGACTGGATCAGCGCATCGCGCCGCGCGTGCCGTTCGTTGCTGCTGGTCACGTCCTCGAGGACGAGAACGAAGCCGGTGATCGAAAGCCCGCCGACGCGCGCATGGTGCGGCCCGTCACCACCGACGACCGGCGACATGTGGGCACGCAGCAGGCGGCCCGCCGGTGTTGCGGTGACGAACTGCGCCGAACCGAGAAGCTGCCGGTTCTCCGTCTCGCCAAGCTCGCGGCTGGCCTGCTGCAGACGCTCCAGCGCGTGCGTGATGAGGGCGCGATCGAACACCGTGTAGATCGACCGGCCGAGCCCGAGCAGATCGGTGTGACCGCCATCGGGTCCGGCCGCCAGTTCCTGCCGGGCACGCTGGTTGTAGAGCAGTACACGCCCGTCCAGGTTGCAGACGACGACACTCTGGCTCAGGTCCGCCATCAGTGCCGCCAGACGGCTCCTCTCTTCCTCAAGCGAGGCACGCGCCTCGCGCACCCGCTCGGCGACGTCGTTCTCGCTCGCTTCACGCACGACAAGCAACTGATTGACCGCCTGTGCCAGCACACGCAACTCGGCTGCACCCTGCTCGCCGACCCGCAGGTCGCTGTGTGCCATGGTCGCCGTCACCTCTTCCGCCATGCGCAGCGGCGAAGCGGCATACAGATCATGCAGCCAGACGATCAGCCAGCCGCAAAAGGCGCTGGCGAACAGCAGCAGGACGACGAGGACGACGACGCGTTCCTCGGCAGTCCTGCCGACACCCGCCGCGTCAGGCGCACCCGCCAGCATCAATGCCGCCGTCGCGCCCATCAGCAAGAGCGAGAACAGGCTGGCGGCAGCCACCGCCACAAGGAGCTTGCGGGGAAGCTTCATCGCTTACATGCCGAGCAGCTTGCGCACCTCGGCCAGCAGTTCCTTGGTCGAGAAGGGCTTCGTCATGTAACCGTCGGCTCCCAGCCCGAGACCCTTGCTGACCTCCGTATCACGCCCCTTGGCAGTCAGCATCAGGATGCGCGTGCCAGCGAGATCGGGGTCGGAGCGCAATGCCTGGCAGACGTCGAAGCCATTCATCTTCGGCATCATCACGTCGAGCAGAACGAGGTCCGGCCGCTCACCACGCACCTTCGCCAGCGCTTCTTCGCCATCGCCGGCGACAAGCACCTCGAAGCCCTCGCGGCGCAGCAGAAACTCGATCGAAATGACGATGTTCTGCTCGTCGTCGGCAATCAGTATTTTCTTGTTCATCAGCACTCCGCTCCTCTATGAACCACGCGTGCAGCACTAGGCAGCCGGCTCCTGCTGCCCGACCGCCAGCTCTCGCTGTGGTGCAAAGGGCAGGGTGAACAGGAAGGTCGCGCCCTCCCCCGGCACGCTCTCCACCCACAACCGACCGCCGAGATACTCGACGATCCGCCGGCTGATCGGCAGGCCGAGACCGGTTCCGGATGGCTTGGCGGTCATCGTGTCGCCGACCTGGCGGAACTTCTCGAAAATCAGTTCCTGATCCTGCGGCCGTATCCCGGGCCCGTTGTCGGTGACACTCACCTGCAGTCCATCAGCCAGCAAACGTAACATGACCCGCACGCGGCCACTGCCCGGCGGCAGGAACTTGGCAGCGTTCGACAGCAGATTGAGCATCACCTGGATAAGGCGGTCGCGGTCGCCCATGATCAGCGGCAGATTATCGGGCAGATCGAGATCGACGTGCGCCTCTTTCTCGCGAAAAAGCTGGCTGGTTGCCGCCACCGACTGCTCGATCACCTCCTTCAGATCGAGCTCGCAGGCATTCCAGTCGGCCCGGCCGGACTCGATCTTCGCCAGATCGAGCGTCTGGTTGATCAGGCGGGTCAGGCGCTCGGTCTCACTGACGATGAGACCAAGAAAACGCTCGCGGTCAGGCAGGTGCATCTTCGGGTCATCGCGCAACAGCTCCGAAAAGGCGCGGATCGAGGTCAGCGGCGTGCGCAACTCGTGCGTCACCGACGACATGATGTCATCCTTGACGCGGTCGAGTTCCTGCAGGCGCTCGTTGGCCTCGCGCAGCTCGAGAGTCGCCGCCGTCAGCTCGCGCGACTTGCGCTCGAGCTCGCGGCTGTAGGTGCGAAGTTGCGACGCTTCGTCGAGGATGTGCATCACCTCCTCGATGCTCAGCGGCTCCTCCTTCGCCACCGACGCCACCATGACGCGTGCCGAGGCACTGCCGATGGCGCCGGCGAGCAGTGATTCGGCAAACTGCACCAGGCGCGCGTCGGCTTCCAGCTTGTCGCCCTGCCGGCCACCATGGCGACGGGCATAGCCGGCAAACGCCACCTCCGCCCGCGCCGGCCCGAGAAAGCGCCCGACCAGCTCCTGCAGGTCGCTGACCTTCGCCCGGCCGCGCCAGAGGACGGCGCCGATCGGTCCGCTCTCCTGCAGCGCATCGACGAAAACCGTCGCCTGTGTCGCCTCGGCGACCATCGGCGGCCGCAGCAGAGAGACGCCGACATAGGCACCGATGTTGGCAAGGAAGCTCCAGAACAGGCAGTGCGAGATCTCGTCGATGCCGCTCAGTCCGAACAACTGCTGCGGCCGCAGGAGATCGATGCCGAACAGTCCCTGCGTCAGGAAGTCGTTCGGCAGCCATCCCGACTTGGCAAAGGAAGGCAGCAGCAGCGTGTAGCCCCAGACGATGAAGCCCGCCAGAAGACCCGCCAGAGCACCGCCACGCGTGCCACCGCGCCAATACATGCCGCCGATGATCGCCGGCGCGAACTGGGCGACCGCAGCGAAACTGATGAGCCCGATGGCGACCAGCGCATAGGCCTCGCCCGCCAGCCGGAAGTAACAGTAGCCAAGCAGCAGGATGACGACGATGGCACCGCGCCGGATGCTCAGGAGCAGGCCCGAGAGGTCCTTCGACTCGGCCAGCGCGAGCCTCCGCTGACGCAGCAGCAGGGGCATCACGAGGTCGTTGCAGACCATCGTCGACAGGGCGATGGTCTCGACGATGACCATTCCCGTCCCCGCCGACAGGCCGCCGATGAACACCAGCAACGCCAGCCCCTCCTGCCGCTGCGACATCGGCAGCGTCAGGACGAAGGTGTCGGCATCGACCCCCTGCCCCGAGAAATGCATCAGCCCGCCGAGCGCGATCGGCAGGACGAAAACGTTGATCAGCAGCAGGTAGAGCGGAAACAGCCAGGCGGCACGCCTGAGATGCGATTCATTGACGTTCTCGACAACCGCCACCTGGAACTGGCGCGGCAGGAAGAGCACCGCCAGAGCCGAGAGAACGATCAGCGAGAACCAGCCGGTGTAGCCCTGGCCGGAGGGAATCGCCGTGGCGAGGCGCTGCAGTTCGGGGTGCGTCGCCAGATGTTCGAAGATGTCACCGAAACCTCCGTACATCCCATAGGTGACGAAAACGCCGACGGCGATGAAGGCCACCAGCTTGACGCTGGACTCGAGGGCAATGGCGGCCACCATACCTTCATGGCGCTCGGTGGCATCAAGGTGGCGGGTGCCGAAAACGATCGTGAAGGCCGCCAGAATCAGCGCGATGTAGAAGCTGATGTCGGCTGCCACCGACATCGTCGGGCTGCGATGCGGCATGACGATCTCGGGGTAGCTCAGCAGCAGTCCGACCGTGCTCGAGACGGCCTTCAGCTGCAGCGCGATGTAGGGAACGATGCCGACGACGGCGATGATCGTCACCAGCCCGCCGAGGAGATGGCTCTTGCCGTAGCGCGACGAAATGAAGTCGGCGATCGAGGTGATGCGATTGGCCTTGACGATGCGGATCATCTTCAACAGGATGAACCAGCCGAGCGCCATCACCAGCGTCGGCCCGAGGTAGACCGGCAGGAATCCGATGCCCGAAACGGCGGCGCGCCCGACGCTGCCGTAGAAGGTCCACGTCGTGCAATACACGGCCATCGACAGGGCGTAGATCGTCGGACTGTCGATCAGCGACCGGCCGCGGTCGGCGCGCCGGTCGCCCCACCAGGCGACGGCGAACAGCAGGCCGAGGTAGAGCAGCGAGACGGCGATCAGGACCGGCGCTTGCAGCATCGTCGCCGCCTAGCCGGAACGGGCTTCGCTCGCCCAGGCCATCAGCGCAATGACCAGAACCCAGGCGAAGAAGATGTAGGCAAAGATCATCGGGATGCCGAAGATCTCGCTCGGCCGGTCGAAGACCGACAGCAGCGGATAGTTGAAGAGCACGCAGCCCACCAGAAAAGCCGCGATCAGCCGATCCCTGCCGAGTATCCTGCGCTGCATCAGTGCCCCCTCTCCAGTGGTCGTGCCGGTACGCCAGCGATGGGCCCGGAGGCGCACTGCCGGCGTCCAATCCGTCTTCGTCAACCGCTATACTGCCCGCCGTCCCCCTCGCCGAGGAAAGAAACCAGATGATCCGCCCCACTCTCGAATGGCAGCCACGCGTCGCCGGCGACACCTACAGCGACATCCGTTACGACGCTGCCGCAGGCATCGCCCGCATTGTCATCAATCGGCCCGAGCGACGCAATGCCTTTCGCCCGGAAACCATCCAGCAACTGCTGGATGCCATGCACCGGGCGCAGTTCGATCCCGGTATCGGCGTCATCATCCTGACCGGCGCCGGTCACCTCGCTTTCTGCTCCGGTGGCGACCAGCGCGTGCGCGGCGACGACGGCGGCTACCACGACGAAGCGGGAATGCCGCACCTCAACGTGCTCGACCTGCAGATGCAGATTCGCCGCTGCCCGAAGCCGGTGGTGGCGATGGTCGCCGGTTACGCGATCGGCGGCGGGCACGTTCTGCACCTCGTCTGCGATCTGACGATCGCCGCCGACAACGCCCGCTTCGGCCAGACCGGTCCGCGCGTCGGCAGTTTCGACGCCGGCCTCGGCGCCGGACTGCTGGCGCGAACGATTGGCCTCAAGCGGGCGAAGGAGATCTGGCTGCTCTGCCGTCAGTACGACGCGGCAGCCGCGCTGTCGATGGGCCTGGTGAACGCCGTCGTTCCGCTCGCCGAACTCGAGGAGGAGACGGTCCGCTGGTGTCGCGAGATGCTGCAGCTCTCGCCGATGGCGCTGCGCATGATCAAAGCCGGCTTCAACGCCGACACCGACGGACTCGCCGGCATCCAGGAACTCGCCGGCAACGCCACCGGCCTGTTCTACATGACCGCCGAAGGCCAGGAGGGGCGCAACGCCTGGATCGAGAAGAGGAAGCCGGATTTCTCCCGCTATCGCCGGCGTCCCTGAGCGGCAGCGGCATCACCAGCGCAGCGGCAGCCGAGGCACCAGCCGCATGCCCCGCCCCGCAGCGCGCCGCAACACGCCGCAACGGCGATGAGGATCGCCGCCGCGACCGTTCACCCCTATCGCCTGCCGCTGCGATCCCCCTGGCTGACCGCGGACGCCAGCGTCGGCGAGCGCAGCGGCTGCCTGCTGCGCCTGCGCAGCGACTGCGATCACTGCGGCTACGGTGATTGCGCGCCGCTGCCGGCGAGCGGTACCGAGACCGCCGCCGCCGCGATCGCTGCGCTGCGGTCGCTGCTGCCACCGCTGATCGGCCGGGCTGCCGGCGAAGCGCTCCTGCGGCTCGACCGGTTCAGCGACGGCAGCACGCCGGCAGCGCGCTGTGCCGTCGAAACGGCGCTCCTCGACCTGCTGGCGCAGGCTTCCGGGGTCCCTCTCGCGGCCTACCTCGACGGCCCCCGGCGGCGGCCCGACGCGCCCGTCGCACCACCCCCGATACGCCTCAACGCGGCGCTTGGCAGCCTGCGCGGCGCCAGCGCCAGCGCTCTCCTCGCCGCCTGCAACGCCGGCTTCCGGGTGCTCAAGCTGAAGCTCGGAGTGCTCGCGATCGACGAGGAAATCGCCCTTCTGCGACAGCTTGCCATCGCCCTGCCGCCCGAATGTAGCCTGCGCCTTGACGCCAATCGTGGCTGGCCGCCGGCCGCCGCCGCCCGCTTCCTGCAGGCCTGCGCCGACCTGCCGATCGAGATGCTCGAAGAGCCCCTGGCCGACCCCGATGTCGATCGGCTGCAGGCGATGCAGCAGACGACGAGGATCGCCCTTGGTGTCGACGAGTCGATCGGCAGCCTCGACAGCGAGGCTCTCCTCGCCCGGCGAGCGGTACGCCGACTGGTGATCAAGCCGCCTCGCCATGGTGGCCTGCTGGCGGCGCTGGCGCTCGCCCGCCGCGCCGGCAACGCTGGCGTCGAATGCGTCATCAGCAGCAGCCTCGACAGCGCCTGCGGCATCACCGCTGCCGCCCACCTCGCGGCCGCGCTCGACAGTCGCCTGGCGCACGGGCTCGCCACCTCGACCTGGCTGGCCGAGGATACGGGATCGCCACCTCGCGTCGGCAACGGAGAACTGCTGCTCGACGCGGCTCCCGGACTGGGTTTCGTTCCCGATCGGAAGCGCTCGTTCGTACCGCTCGCCGGGTTATACTGTTGATAATCACAGGGACCGGGGAGACGGTGGTGTCAGCGACACGGGCAAGAGGCGAGGCGCAACATGAACGGGCAGGCCCCGGCAGTGCGGCCGGCTTGAGGGCAGCGTGCTGAGGGTGCGAATCCCCGACGACGGCAGCCGCGCTGCCGCGATCGACCCGCTTGCGCAACTCAACCCGGCGCAGCGGGCAGCGGCCAGCTTCGGCATTGGGCAGCGCTGTGGCGGGGAACAGCAGCATCCGCCGCTGCTGGTGATCGCCGGCGCCGGTTCGGGCAAGACCAGCACGCTGGCGCACCGGGTGGCGCAACTCATCGACTGCGGCGCCGACCCCGGCCGCCTCCTGCTGCTCACCTTCTCGCGCCGCGCCGCCAGCGAGATGAGCCGCCGTGTCGAGCGCATCCTCAGCCGGCGGGCGCCAGCGCATGCCGCGTCAGCGATTTCGTCGCTGCCCTGGGCCGGCACCTTCCACAGCGTCGGTGCACGCCTGCTGCGCGAATACGCCGCACGCATCGGCATCGACCCCGGCTTCACGATCCAGGACCGGCAGGATTCGGCCGACCTGCTGAACCTCGCCCGCCACGGCCTCGGCTTCTCCTCCAGGGAAAAGCGCTTCCCGCTGAAAGGAACCTGCCTCGCCATCTATTCGGCCGTGCTGAACACCCAGGCGACCCTGGGCGAAGTGCTGCAGTCGAGCTTTCCGTGGTGTGCCGAGTGGCAGGCCGAGCTGCGAAGCCTGTTCGGCGAGTACGTGCACAGCAAACAGGCACAGCAGGTGCTGGATTATGACGACCTGCTGCTCTACTGGGCGCAGATGGTCGGCGAAACCGAACTCGGACGCGAGATCGGCGAGCGCTTCAGCCACGTGCTGGTCGATGAGTACCAAGACACAAACCGCCTGCAGGCAGCGATCCTGCTGGCGATGAAGCCCGACGGCAGGGGACTCACCGTCGTCGGCGACGACGCGCAATCGATCTATGCGTTTCGCGGCGCGACCGTGCGCAACATTCTCGATTTCCCGAACCACTTCACACCGCCGGCGCAGCTGCTGACACTCGACCGCAACTACCGTTCGACGCAGCCGATCCTCGACGCCGCCAACCGGGTCATCGCGCTCGCCAGCGAACGCTTCACCAAGGATCTGTGGAGCGAGCGCAGCGCCGCCGAGAAGCCACGGCTCGTTGCCGTCCGCGACGAAGCCGAGCAGGCGAGCTACGTCGTCGAGCAGGTGCTCGCGCGTCGCGAGGGCGGCGTCCGGCTCAGGTCGCAGGCGGTGCTGTTCCGCACCGCGCAGCACAGCGTGCGCGTCGAGATCGAACTGAAGCGGCGCAATATCCCCTTCGTCAAGTTCGGCGGCCTCAGATTCCTCGAAGCCGCGCACGTCAAGGATGTCCTCGCCATCCTCCGCTGGGCGCAGAACCGGCGCGACCGCCTGGCCGGCTTTCGCGCCATGCAACTGGTTGCCGGGATCGGGCCAAGAAGCGCCAGCCGGGTACTCGCCAACGTCGCGGCCGCGGCGCCGGCCTGCCTGCTGCTCGACGAGCAGCCTGTCCCGGAGGCGGCGAAGCCCGCCTGGCGCGAGTTCGCCGCCCTGATCGCCAGCAGCAGCGCCGGTGGCGCGCCGTGGCCGACTGCCGGCGAGCGGGTCTGCCGCTGGTACCAGGAGCAGATCGAGCGCCTGCACGAAGACCCGCTGCCGCGGCAGGCGGACATCGAACAACTGGCGCTGATCGCCGCGACCTATCCCAGCGCCGAACGCTTTCTCACCGAACTGGTGCTCGACCCGCCGAGCGCCAGCAGCGACGAAGCCGGCCCGCCGCTGCTCGACGAGGACTACCTGATCCTGTCCACGATCCATTCCGCCAAGGGACAGGAGTGGACCGCAGTGAGCATCCTCAATGCCGTCGATGGCTGCATCCCGTCAGACATGGCGACCGGCTCCGCGGCGGCGATCGAGGAGGAGCGCCGTCTGCTCTACGTCGCGATGACCCGCGCCCGGTCGCACCTGGACCTTGTCCTGCCCCAGCGTTTCCACGTCACGCAGCAGCCGGGTTTCGGCGACCGGCATGTCTATGCCGCCCGCACGCGCTTCATCCCGCACGCACTGCTCGCCGATTACGAGCAGCTATCGTGGCCGCCACCGGCAGCGGCGCAGCCGCCCGCCAGTCCGCAGGCCCGGCAACAGGTCTTCGACCTGACGGCGCGGATGCGCGCGATGTGGAAATGACGGCCAGCGGGAGGTTGGCGCGGAGGTCTGGCGACTTTCACGGCAACCCCTCACAGCCACTCAGGCAGCGTGACGCTCCGGCTCGGCGCTGACGGTGTACCGCAGCACGTCGGCAAAATCCTGACCGATCTGGCTCAGCGACTTCATCTGCTGGAACAGCCTGTCCTCGACATGTTGCAGTTCCTCGATCCGCTGTTCGAGCGTATCGGTCGCCTGATGGATCCGCTTGATGCTCTCGAGCCGCCGCTTGAGATGAATCTGGTGCTCGCGAATCTGGATCTCCAGCGGCGCCATGACCGCCTTCAGCCAGGACTCGGCGTCGCGATTGGCCCGCTCGAAGGTCTTGCGCACCTGCACCGCCACCTCTTCGAAGAAGCGCTGCATCAACTGGCTCTTCTCGTGCATCAGCAACTGAAACATGCTGCTGACGTGCGTACGGCACCAGTCGTCGAGACGGTCGATCTCCTTTTCGTAACGCAGCAGCGAAAAGCCGACCGGCGTCCCCAGCTTGAGGCCATGTTCGACCGAGAACTTCTTGTGGATCGCCTCCATCATGGTCATGATTTCCTTGACGTCGGCGTCCGATCGGCGCAGGTTGCCGCGTGCCTCATCGAAATAGTGCGCCATCGCCGCGGCAAGCGTCTTCGAGAAGGTGGCCTTGGCCATTGCCTCGCGCGTGCTCGTGCTCAGCAAGCGCATCGAATCGAGGCCGAGGTGAGCAAAGAGGTTGTTGGTCAGTTGCGAAAACACACTGCGCACCGCGTAGTAGCGCTGCAGGCCGGACTCGAACTCCTCCTTCTCGACGCGCACCTTGCCCATCATGTACTCGACGACACCCTTGTTCTTGCCGCGCAGTTCGGTCAGTTCGGTGAGCTGCTCGTGCAGGCCCGCGAGACGCGAATCGAGCAGGCTGCGCGTGCGCAGGAAGCAATCGGCGAACTCGGCGTCGACGCCGTCGCGGACGATCTCCTGCTTGGCGGGAATCAGCTCGTCCGAGAGCGCCGCCTCCAGTTCTGCCAGGCGACTGCGCCGCAGAAGCTCACCATCGTCATTGATCTTGGCAACCAGTGCCTTCTGCGCCGACGCTGGGAAGATCTGCTTCTCGGCCAGATCGAGCGTCCAGGCACAGGTATCGACCTGCCGGGAAATCTCGGCGTCGATCTCTTCCGCCGATTTCAGCTCGTCCCAGAGCGTGTCGATCTTGTTGAGAACGACGATGCGGCCCTTGCTGCGGCCGCCGGTCGTCGCGATGTGTTCGCGCCAGACGGTGAGGTCGGACTGTGTGACGCCGGTATCGGCAGCCAGGATGAACAACACCGCGTGTGCGTTCGGCAGCAGCGAGAGTGTCAGCTCGGGTTCGGTGCCGATCGCATTGAGACCGGGCGTATCGAGGATCACCAGCCCCTGCTCAAGCAGCGGATGCGGGAAATTGATCACCGCATGCCGCCAGCGGGGAATCTCGACGCGACCATCGTCACCGCGGCGCAAGACCTCGGAGTCGCCGTCGGCCAGCGTGAAGCCGAGCTTCTCGGCAACCGCCGGCAGCACCCGGATGACGTCACTGACGTGCCGCAGCGCCTCCTGCATGGCCTCGGCGGAAGCCGTGTCGATCGGCACGATCTGCCACTCGTCGGGAAATCGCTTGTACTCGCTGATGCTCGTCTTCGCTTCCCGGGTCTCGATCGGCAGCAATTCGATCGCCGGCGGCTTGCTCCGGTCGAACAGCAGCTCGGTCGGGCACATCGTCGTCCGGCCGGCGGTCGAGGGCAGGACACGATTGCCGTAGCCGGCAAAGAAGATGGCGTTGATCAGTTCCGACTTGCCACGCGAGAACTCGGCGACGAACGCCACCTGCAGACGGTCCTCACGCAGCTTCTCGAGAAGGCGCGCGATCCGTCGGTCCGTCTGAGCATCGTTCAGCTCGTGGTCGAGCAACCAGCCGGAGAACCTGCCGATGACTTCCGAGACGCGGGCGCGCCATTCGCTGTAGGCGGCAAAGTGTTGGGCAAGCGTCATGGCACTTTCCAGGACAATGTCGGTGCCGGCACTCTATCACAAAGTCGTATCGCCTCCGTGCCAGGGTGCGCCGGCCTCAACGCTGGCAGTGCGGGCAGTAGAAGCTCGAGCGGCCGCCCTGCCGGATCATTCGTACCGGCCGGCCACAGCCCGGACAGGGCTCACCCGCGCGATCATAGACGGCGCACGAAAGCTGGAAGCAGCCAGCGCCGCCATCGCTGTGTACATAGTCGCGAACACTGCTGCCGCCGGCGGCGATTGCCGCCGACAGGGTCGAGCGGACGGCTACCGCCAGCCGATGATAGCGCTCACGGCTGATCCGGTTGGCCGTACGCCGCGGTGAAATGCCGGCGAGATGGAGGCTCTCCGACGCGTAGATGTTGCCGATGCCGACCACCACGCAGCTGTCCATCAACAGCGGCTTGATCGGTGCGCGGCGGCCGCGCGCTGCGGCGTACAGCCAGTCGCCGTCGAAGGCATTGGACAAGGGTTCGATGCCGAGCCCGGCCAGCAGCGGATGCGCATCGACAGCGACGCCCTCGTGCCAGAGCAGCGCGCCGAAGCGCCGCGGGTCACGCAGACGCAGCGTCGTGCCGGCAAACAGCAGGTCGAAGTGATCGTGCGCCTGTGCCGGCGTCGCCGGCGGCACCAGGCGCAGGCTACCCGACATCCCGAGGTGCAGGATCAGCCAGCCACCGCCGCTGCCGCTCTGGCAATCGAACAGCAGATACTTGCCGCGGCGGCGGATCGTCTCGACGCGCAGGCCGGTGAGGCGCGCATCCAGCCCGGTGGGGATATCGTGCCGCAATCGCGGCGTCCGCACAACGGCGCCGGCAATGCATTGCTGCGCGAGAAAGGGGAGCAGTCCCTGCCGGCTGACTTCGACTTCGGGGAGTTCTGGCATTGCTGCGACCACGAAAAGTCCATAACATGCGCGAACGGATTATGACGCAAAGCAACCGTCGATTCGTGCAACCGTCCGCGTCAGGCAAGGAAAACATGAAACCGATCCCCCCAAGCGTCCTCTGCGCAGCCTTGGCGCTCGCCGCCAGCGTTCCTTCGCTCGC